>JAEEGF011015907.1_pt1 | contig 50323 bp, 43 predicted proteins | sample 9134171 | NCBI WGS metagenome assembly JAEEGF01 (sample SAMN16246542, study PRJNA631951) | gut metagenome | biome: gut microbiome; feature: rumen; material: AP-attached | host: Bos | place: Iran: Karaj | collected 2018-10
CGGGCAGCACAGATATAATAACATTGATCACTCAATGTGTACCTCTTTTGAGACGTTTAAGAATATTCTCAGTGGAAAGACTGACCGCAGCAATATTTGGAATGTTAATACCGAGAAGGAATATCACGAGAGTGATAAAAATGCCGAAGCCGAGGACGAGGTAGAGGTAGACTAAAGTCAGAGTAAACTATGATGCGGTGCATTATTTTTGCACCGCATTTGCATGTATATAAATGAGGAATATTATGAAAAAAATCAGTATCCTGATTCCCTGCTACAATGAAGTTGAAAACGTGGAGGGAATCTCATCGGCAGTGGAAAAGGTTCTAAAGACAGAGCTTCCTTCCTACGATTACGAGATTGTCTTTATTGACAATGCCTCAACAGACGGCACGAGAGCCAGGATCGAGAGCATATGCCAAAGCAATAAGAAGATGAAGGCTATTTTTAATGTTACAAATTTCGGACAGTTCAATTCACCTTTTCACGGAATGTGTTCTCTGGATGGTGACTGCGTTATTCCAATCTGTGCCGATTTCCAGGATCCGGTGGAGCTTATCCCCGTATTTGTGAAAAAGTGGGAAGAGGGGCACAGGATAGTAAGCGGAGTAAAATCCTCGAGTAAAGAAAACCCCCTTATCTATTTTCTAAGAACCATATACTACAAGCTTATAAAGAATATGTCCCATGTGAGAATGATCGAGCACTTTACCGGCTTTGGGCTATATGACCGGACATTTATCCAGCTCCTTAGGGAATTGAACGATCCGGTACCGTTTATAAGAGGAATTGTTGCGGAGTACGGAGCCGGCTTTAATATGACCACAGTTGAGTATGAACAGCCAAAGCGTCGCGCCGGCAAGACTCACAATAATTTTTACACTCTTTACGATGCAGCTATGCTGAGTATTACTTCCTATACCAAGGTGGGTTTAAGGCTCTGCACGATTGCGGGCTTTATCTGTGCCTTATTGGATCTGATGGTTGCTTTTGTTTATCTTATATTAAAGCTCACTCACTGGTACAGCTTCAATGCAGGCTATGCTCCCACAATAATCGGAATTTTCCTTATCGGCGCAATCCAGCTCTTTTTCACGGGTCTCATGGGAGAATATATAATGAACATCAATACCAGAGTTATAGGAAGACCGCTTGTGGTAGAAGAAAAACGTATAAATTTTGATGATTAAACTTATACTGGTGAAAATATGCAATTTATATCTTTGGCTTTTATGTTTTTCCTGCCTTTTGTGGCGATGATAAATTATGTTATTCCCCGGAAGTACAGATATATCTGGCTTTTGGTGACATCACTGGCTTTTTATATCAGCATTGATATAAAGAGTTCTCTTGTGATGGCAATATCCATTCTTACAACTTATGGAGCCGGCATTTTGCTGGACAAAAGGAAAGAAAAATCCGGCATTATTTTTACGCTGACAATTTGCCTGAACATCGGGATGCTACTTGTTTTTAAATATCTTGGGCTTATCACTTCACTTATTCCCGGGGTAAAGAGTGTGAGCATCCTTGCACCTCTGGGGATATCCTTTTATCTTCTTAAGGCTGTGGGTTATCTCATCGATGTAAAAAGAGGTGATATTAAGGCTGAAGAGAACTTTCTTAAGTATGCACTCTTTGTATCCTTCTTTCCTCAGGTAGTATCGGGTCCTATCGAAAGAGCAAAAAATATGCTCCCTCAGTTTACCTATCCTTTGACAGTGGACTTCTACAGACTGAAATTCGGTTTTTTGGAGATGCTCTGGGGATATTTTATGAAGCTGGTGGTGGCAGACAGACTGGCAATCTATGTAAGCAGCGTTTATGAAGGCAAGGCATCAGGAACCCTGGCTTTTATCGGTACTGTTTTTTATACTTTTGAAGTTTACTGCGATTTTTGCGGCTATTCACATATTGCCATTGGGGCGGCCAGAATACTGGGAATAGATGTGATGAAGAATTTCGACACTCCTTTTTTGGCCAGGACAGTATCTGAATTCTGGAGAAGATGGCATATTTCGCTTTCCTCCTGGTTTAAGGATTACCTCTACATTCCCCTTGGGGGAAACAGAAAAGGGACCTTCAGGAAGTATCTGAATATTCTCATCGTTTTTGCGGCCAGCGGCCTATGGCACGGGGCAAATGTCACTTTCATATTCTGGGGACTTCTCAACGGAGCATATCAGGTGCTGGGAGCTGTCCTGAAACCTGTCAGAGACTTACTTGTAAAAATCCTGAGGATAGACAGAAATTCTTTTTCCCATGCTGCTGTCAAGACAGTAGTAACCTTCCTGTTGTTTAGTTATTCAATGATTTTTTTCCGTGCCGAGTCCATCGGTAAGGGCATGGATGTATTAATATCAAGTCTGTCTTTTGAGCCCTGGGTATTTACCAACGGAGATTTTTTGAGGCTTGGACTGGACGGACCCAATATGTTTGTGACACTGATGGGACTGGCACTGATCATCCTCGTGGATATAGCCAATTATAAAGGTGTGGTAATAAAAGACTCCATCTTAAAGTGCGAGTGGTGGATAAGATGGCTTATCATGCTGGGCGCAATACTTGTCATTGCTGTCTGCGGCGTTTGGGGTCCCGGGTATGATGCCACAAGCTTTATTTATCAGCAGTTTTGACGCAAAAGGAGCTTCCTAATGAAAAACAGGTTTTTTAACTTAATAAAAATAGTGCTCTTTTTGCTGACGGTGGTTTTGGTTCTGGCTGTAGCAGCAAAAGTTGTTCAGCGCAAAGAGAGTAGCTACAAGTATACGGATTTTTTTGAACAGGCAAAAAAAGATAATATAGATGTTTTGTTTCTCGGTTCATCCCATGTGATCAACGGCATAAATCCTGCGGCACTATACAGAAACTATGGATACACATCTTACAACATGGGAGGACACGGCTCAGTCCTTCAGTCAACCTACTGGGAACTGATTGAGTGCCTCGACTATTGTAGCCCCAAGTGGGTTGTGGTGGATGCCTATATGCTGGAGAAAAACTACCAATATCTGGATGCCGCAGAGGAAAACGGCGATTCTGAAAATGCGAATCTGTCCGTGGATCAGCTTCATTTAAATATGGACTGCTGGCCTCTTAACAGACTTAAGATAGCTGCAGTAAAGGATCTGATCCGGGATGAAGACATACAAAAACAGTTTCTTTTCGATTTTATGATATATCACAGCAGATGGAGTGAGCTTGAGGCCGATGACTACAAGACCGTTGTGGGTACTCAGGACAGGAATACTTTGTTTGGAGCTGAGATGAGATATGAGGTGGAGCTTACTCCGTTTTTCTCTCCGGATCCCGAGCTCGGGCAGGAACTGGCAGAGCACACCGTGGGGCAGGAATATCTTATGAAGATAATCGATGAGTGTCAAAGGAGAGATATTGGCGTACTGGTGACCTTCCTTCCTTTCTGTGCCACCACTCAGGATAAGATATCTGCAAACAGTGCGGCTACTCTTGCAAATATCTATGGCGTGCCCTATATAAATATGCTTGATAACGATATAATAGATATGTATACGGACTTAAACGATACCGGGCATATGAATGTTACCGGAGCCATGAAGGTTACGGACTATATAGGACAGTGGCTTTTGGATAATACCGACCTTACCGATCACAGAAACGATGAGGCTTACAGGGACTATGCCGAAAAGTCAGATGCCTATTTTGAAGAACTTCGTGATATGACGTTGGATTCATCCGATCTGTACACCGAGCTGGACCTTCTGTCACTTCAGGAAGTGGGGGCTATAATCTATTTTAACCAGGATTCGGGAACCTTTTCAGACAGCAGCGTAAAAGAACTGGTCAGACAGATTTCAGGTACGGAAAAGATAAATGACGGCTACGGACCGTATATTCTCATAGATGATGTTTCATCCGGCAACAGATATGAAGCAAGCCTTGAGGAAGCTTTGGACTCGGCTGCAACCGCCATGGGGGATTTTGTATATCAGCCGGTGGAGAAGCGGTTCAGATTTCTTTATACAAAGGACAATGAGGAAGAAAACTATCTTTATGACGATGACCACATAGATTTTGATATTCAGATAATTCTTTTTGACAGAGATTCGGGAGAACTATTGGGCAGACAGTATTACAGGTCTTACGGAAATACATACAGAACATATTAAATTATTTGGTGAAAGGAAACGAACATGAGCAATAAGGTTTGCATTGTAGGAATTGCGGGAGGAACTGCATCTGGAAAGACAACTATCGTGCGCAGGATCAAGGAGAAATTCGGTGACGACATAGTTGTTATCAATCATGACTCATATTACAAAGCCCATGATGATCTTTCTTATGAAGACAGATCCAGACTTAACTATGACCATCCGGAGTCATTTGATACGGATCTGATGATACAGGATATCCAGAAACTCAAAGAAAACCAGGAAATCGATATGCCTGTATATGACTACACCATTCACAACAGATCCGATGCCACTGTTCATGTGGTTCCCAAAAAGGTAATCATTGTCGAGGGTATTCTTATCCTTGAGAATAAAGAGTTAAGAGACCTTATGGATATAAAGGTTTTCGTGGACACGGATGCAGACGAAAGGCTCATGCGAAGAATAAGACGTGACATGGTGGAGAGAGCAAGGAGTATTGACTCCATCCTTATCCAGTATGCTGAAACTGTTAAACCCATGCATGAGCAATTTGTCGAACCCAGCAAAAAATATGCTGATATTATTATCCCAAGAGGCGGAGAAAACCTCACCGGTATCAGCATTTTACAGGAACACCTTAATCTGGTAATGAAGCAGAACGATCGGTAAAAGAAGTTACAGCTCGTGTGAAGATGATTCAGAGACATAATGAGAGGAAAACAACCGGATGCTTGCGGCTTTTTTGTCCTTGCTTAAATTAATATTGTGGCTGTTTATCGTGCCCTTTAGCCTGGGACTTTTGATAAACGATATTCTGCCCACCGTCAGGAGAACTGTGGGAATAACCTTTTTACTGGGATATATGGTGTATTTTGCCACCTTTGAGGTGGTGGCCATTCCCTGCATGCTGCATTATGTCTATAATGCCTTTTCCCATTGCACTATCATCTTTACTGTTATTTCCCTGGTGCTGGCATTATTGGGAATTGCTAAAAGCGTGCTCAAACTTCATAAAAAAGGCTACGACTACCTCACTCTTTTTCCCGGGGAGACTCATTCCACAGCCCATGAACTCTTGAGCCCAAGGTCAGACCCCAGGATGCTCAGGATGAGTTATTCTCTGGAGAGTAAGATTTACTGGGGGATATTCTTCGCACTGTTGCTCCTCCAGGTGGTCCTTTCGGTGATCATGTCCAGCTTTGACGGCGATGATGCCTTTTATGTGGTGGAGTCCCTCTTGGCTCAGCAGGCAGATGTGATGAACACCATACTGCCTTACGTGGGCACAACAACTACCCTGGACATAAGACATGCTCTGGCCGTTATAACAATGTGGATCGGATTTATTGCCAAAAGCAGCGGAGTTCATGCCACGATAGTTTCTCATTCGGTTATTCCGGTGCTGATAATACCTATGGTTTATCTTGTTTATGTTGAGATAGCCAGAATTCTTTTCAGGCGAAGGCAGGAAGTAATTCCTGTGTTTATGCTTATTGTGACGGCGCTCATGATATTTGGAAATGTTTCTATCTACACTCCGGCGACTTTCTTTCTCACCAGGACCTGGCAGGGAAAGGCAATGGTAGGAAACCTGGTATTTCCTCTGATACTGTGGATTTTCCTGTGGATGCTGGAAGACATGAGAGTGGTTCGTATCTTCGGAAAAAACGTGGAGAAGGATTCGGAGTCTTTTGCGGAATATAAGGAGACCCGCCGTCTTTACCTTGCTTCACCCTGGATTTTTCTGGGGCTTATAAATATGTTCTCCGGAATCTGCAGTTCCATGGGAATAATCTTTGGAAGCGCTCTTGTAGCATTGTTTACGCTGGTGCTCATGCTCTTTGAAAGGAGCCTTAAGCCTGCGATAGGTGCCATTTGCTGTATTATTCCCAATATTATCTATCTTCTGATTTACTTTAAAATGTAATTTGAATTGTGAGAGGATTTTATGTACGGAATTTTTATGGAGTGCTGGGTGGCTCTTAAGCTGTACGGCGGAAACGGAGCGATTCTTATCATGTTTCTTGCTTCTGCACTTTATCTGACCATCACGGAACAAAGTCATAAAAAGAAAATAATGCTGGGGCTGATCCCACTTCTTATCATCTCGGGATTTCTTTTGCCTGTCACAAAGATTGTATTTGTGGCGGCCTTTGATGATGGAAGCGATACCTATTACAGGGTGCTATGGCTGATTCCTATGTATGTGGTCATAGGCTATGCTGCCTGCAAGCTGATCTTTTCCCTGAAAAAAAGTATGTATCACAGGATAGCATTGGTGGCAGTGATCGCGGTAATTGCGGCGACGGGATCTTTGGTATATTCAAATGTAAATGTGACTATGGCCGAAAACCTTTATCACATTCCCCAGAAGGTAATAGATATATGTGACGTCATTTCACCAAAGGAAGGGGAACCCAGAGTTAGAGCGGCATTCCCCTCCGATCTGGTTCATTTTGTAAGACAGTACGATACAAATATACTGATGCCCTTTGGGCGCGAGATGGTGGTTACCCAGTGGGATTATTACAATCCTGTCTATGAAGTTATGGAAAAGCCGGAGGTTATTGAGGCGAAGGCTCTTTTGGAAGCCACCAGGGAGACCAAGTGTAAGTATATTATTCTTCACGAGAACAGGAAGATTGATGAAGATCTTGGGAATCTGGGACTGGTTCTCGTGGATACGGTTCAGGGATATCATATTTATTCCGACCCGGAAGTTTTGGATTAAAAGGTTGTATATCTAATGGAAAAAGAAGTTTTGGAATATCTGGATAAGGTCCACGACTCTGATTTTGCCATGCTCTGCGAGGTGGACCGGATCTGCAAAAAGCATGGAATAAATTATAGCCTCCATGGGGGAACAATGCTGGGGGCAGTAAGACATAAGGATTTCATTCCCTGGGATGATGATGTGGATATAATAATGCTCAGGGAAGACTACGAAAAGTTTCTTTTTGTTTATGAAAAAGAGGCTGACCCAAGGTTTAAGCTTCTGAGATTTGAGCGCTACCCACAGTTTTTTGATTTTATTACAAAAATAGCGGATACATCTCTGTCCTATGAAGAGACGGCCTTTGGGGCAGAAAAATTTTATGAAAACAGGTATTCCCATCCCACTTTGGATTTATTTGTAATGGATGTGGAGGCAGACAATCATAAGTGGCAGCTCGTAATGCTTAAGCTGTTATATGCTTTGGCAATGGGGCACAGGCCATATATTGATTATGCCAAGTTCAAAGGCGTCATGAAAGCAGTTGCCTTTATTCTGGCGGGAATAGGAAAATGCATTCCCTTTAAAAGGATAGCCGGGAAATATATCAGGCTTCAGACCCTGGGCGGGATTTCGGGAATAGTTAAAGGCACCGGAACGAAGCCGGAATATCTTTTTATTTCAAACGAACAGCCCGATCCCAGATATTGGGGGCTTGATTTTGAGGCAGATCATCTTATTTACGGTTGTGAATACGCGACTATCAGAGACAGGGAATTTCCGATCCCCAAAAGGTACGATGCCTGGCTTCGTAAGACTTATGGAGACTATATGGAGCTTCCACCGGTAGAAAAGCGCATTCCCATGCACGTGAATGTTTTAAAAAAGGATTGAACGGAAATCTATAATGAAGACTATAGCACTTATAATAGCAGGAGGGACCGGTGCCAGGATGCACCAGGATATCCCCAAGCAGTTTCTTACTGTGAATGAAAAGCCGGTAATTGTATATACTCTGGAGGCCTTCCAGAATCATCCGGAGGTTGATTCCATAGCGGTTGTCTGCGTAGACGGCTGGGAGCAGATGGTTCGCGCTTACGCAAGGCAGTTTAATATCACCAAGCTGGAACATGTGGTGAGCGGAGGAGAGAACGGACAGGCTTCGATCCGAAACGGTGCCTTTGAACTGGAAAAGTTTTTTGACAGTGATGATGTGGTCCTTATCCATGACGCCATAAGGCCAATGATTTCCGCAGAAATCATCTCGGACTGCATCATGAAGACCAAGCAGTACGGAAATGCCATAACAGCAATTCCCTGTGCGGAAGCCATGCTTACCACCTGCGACGGAACATCCTCAAAGGAGTCATATCCCAGGGATAACCTTAAGAGAACCCAGACACCACAGGGCTTTCATCTGGGTGAGATATGTAATCTCCACAGAGAAGCGCTTGAAAAGGGCATAACAAGTTCTGTTGCTTCCTGCACGCTGATGATTGAACTTGGAAGAGAGGTTTTCTTTTCTCAGGGATCGGAAAAAAATATAAAGCTTACCACTGTGGATGACATAGATATCTTTAAGGCACTTCTGGTGAGCAAAAGAAGTGAATGGCTCAAATAGTGGGGAAAACTATGGATTTATATGATATAGAGATGTATATGGCTGACCTTGTTACTGCAGCAGAGCATACCATTGACATAGCTCTTTTAAATGGCAAAAGAGTAATGATCACAGGGGCAAGCGGTACCATCGGTTCATTTATTGTTGATATGCTGATGGCGTACAATGATGTCAAAGACGGAAATATCGGCGTAGTGGCCTGCGGAAGAAGCCCTGAAAGGCTTAAAGCCAGGTTCTCAAAATGGAGTGAAAGTAAAAACCTTGAGTTTGCCAGGCTTGATGTTCTTGATGAGGATCTGACCGAGCTTTATCCCGGAAATATAGATTACTGTATCCATGCCGCAGGAAATGCATATCCTTCGGCTTTTGTGGGACAGTTTGAGGACACGGTAAAAGGAAATATTCTTGGAACCGATGCTCTTATGAGATTTGCGGCTAAGCACGGCTGCAGCCGTTTTGTTTATGTGTCTTCGGGAGAGGTTTATTCTGTTAGTGATGAGGATAAAATACGTCTCGAGGTAATTTTTAAGGAGTATTCGGCTTCTTTTAAAGACTACTGCAGAGAGGTTTTGAAGCTTGTATCCGAAAAGGGACCTCGCTCTAGTTACCCCATAAGTAAATGGGCCACTGAGAAAATGTGCCTTGAGAATAGGCTCGGACTTTGCTGCAATGTGGTACGTCCCTGCCATACCTTTGGACCGGGGATTACCGGAAATGATGACAGAGCTCATGTACAGTTTGCCCTAAAAGCGGCTAAAGGTGAGACAATTGTTTTAAACAGTGCGGGAACTCAACTTCGATCCTATAACTACGTGGCAGATGCTTCTTCTGCCATAATAAGTGTGATGACCTGTAGTAAAGCGGGAACCTGCATGGACATCTGCTCTCCGGATAATGTAATTACTATTAGGGATCTGGCAGAGCTTATGGGAAAGGCAGCAGGTGTTTCGGTTGTTGTAAAAGAGCCGGATGAGAGACAAAAAAGCCTCTTGTCACCTATAAACAAGCAGGTTTTGGATAGCTCTGCTCTATCTGAACTTGGCTGGAAAAAGGCTTTTGATCTGGAGCGAGGGACGGAGCATTTTGTGAAAATTGTTGAGGGAATTTATTCATGATATTTAATTCCTATGTTTTTGTTCTTCTTTTTATGCCGGTTTTTATGATCGGTTATCATTTGGTGCGACATTTTTATCTGCTGGGAAGACTCCCCAAAATAATCTGTAATCTGTGGATCATTGCGGGAAGCCTTATTTTCTATGCTATTTTTGGAATCGACAATCTGACGATCATTCTTATCAGTATACTCTGGAATATCTGTACTTCAATTCCCATGAGTTTTATGCGTGAGCACAATAAAAAAGTTAATGCTGCGAATGTCTGGCTGTTTGCCGGTGTGGCCGGAAATCTGGCACTGCTTTTATTCTTTAAAATGTGGAACGGAATGTTTCCGGTGGCTATAAGCTTTTATACCTTCAATCAGATAATGTATATCGTTGATCTTAATAGAGGTGACATAGAGAAGTTTGACACTGTGGATTATCTTACCTATATATTGTTCTTTCCCAAAATATTGCAGGGACCTCTAATGAACTACGGTTCCTTTAAAAGCGAGATGGAGAAGTCCTTTTCATCACATCTTGACTGGGAAAAGATAATGCGTGGACTGCTTCTTTTTGCTATGGGTCTGTTTAAAAAGGTGATAATGGCGGATACCTTTGGAAAAGCCGTGGACTTTGCCTACGGGAATGTGGCAGGACTGGGGAATCTTGAGGCTTTTCTAACAGCTATTTTTTATTCGTTTCAGCTTTACTTTGACTTTAGCGGATACTGCGACATGGCAAGTGCACTATGTGTCATGATGGATATGGAGCTTCCTCTTAATTTTGATTCGCCATATAAGGCGGTTAACATCATTGATTTCTGGAAAAGATGGCATATTACTCTGACGGCATTTTTTACAAAATATGTCTATATACCTCTTGGGGGAAACCGCAAAGGTCTGGCCAGAATGTATGTAAATACCATGATAATCTTTTTACTCAGCGGTTTCTGGCACGGAAAGGGTATAACCTTCATTGTGTGGGGAGCCATGCACGGAATTCTGTATGTGATTACCAGAATGCTTGGGGGTAACCGGAAAGGAAATATTTTCACTACATTTTTGACCTTCATGTACGTGACTGCGGCCTGGGTATTCTTTAGAGCTTCTTCGGTGAAAGAGGCTGCCACATTGATAGCCCGGATATTTATCGGGGGCAAAAAGACTGTTGCCACAGGCATTTCGTCCTGCTTCCAGCTGGATGAACTGTGGTACGTTATAAAGGTTACGCCTGTTATGAAGTTTGGATTTGCCTGGGATATATGCATGTGGCTCTTTGTAGCAGCGGCGGTATTTATGATCTTCTTTTGTCAAAATGCCATCAGAAGGACAAAGGACTGCAGGCTGGGTATATTATCAACACTGCTGACAGCTTTTTTACTTATTTGGGGCATTGTAAGCTTTTCGGGAGTCAGCACCTTCCTCTATATGAATTTCTGAGGCAAAATGGGAGCGAGCAGATAGCGAGTGAACAGTAATGAATAATAATAATGAGAACGCAAAAGTTCATAATGATAAGAGATATCGCAGGTTATTTGCACTTTTAATAGGGGTGATGCTGGCTGTGTTTGTTTTGATAACAGCTGTGGTGGTCTATGTGGATCCTTTTTTTCACTATCACAGACCATTGCCCGGATTTCCTTATATTGTGGATAATCAGCTGAGTCAGAACCCGGGAATGGCCCAAAATATGGATTACAATTCCTGCATTATAGGTTCCTCCATGACAGTCAACTTTGATACCGATGACTTCAAAGAGATAATGGGACTTGATACTCTAAAACTCAGTTACAGCGGGGCATATCCCAAGGATGATTACAATATTTTGTCCATAGTGTTTGATAAAAACACCTATGCAAGAAAAAATAATCACATGGATTCGGTTTTTTTTGCCATGGATATTCCCACAATGGCGGCTGACACAGAGACGATAAAGTACCCGCTTCCCGAATACCTTTATGATAAAAACATTTTTAATGATGTTAAATATGTTCTGAATAAGGATGTTTTATTGCAGTATATACTAAGACCTCTTATCCAGGGTAAAGGGAGCGACCTTTCGGAAATATATTTCAGCTGGTGGACGCCTGAGTATTACAACATTCAATGGGTTATGCACACTTATGAGGAACCGGAGCAGACTAAAGAGGAACTGAACAGAGATGCGCTGATTGCCCCTTCCGAGCTTAACCTTGAAAAAAACATCCTTCCCTTCATTGAAAACAATAAAGATACACAGTTTTATTTCTTTTTTCCGCCTTACAGCATCCTGTATTGGCATAATATCAAGAGAAACAATAGCTTTGAGGCCACTTTTAAGCAGTATCAGTATGTGGCGGACAGGCTTTTGGAATATGAAAACGTACATCTTTTTTACTTCCAGACCATGCAGGAAGTGACTGATCTGAATAACTATGCGGATTATTCCCACTATAAGCCTGAAATTAACAGGTTTATGGTAGAATGCTTTGAAAGTGGACAGTACCAAATCCATTCCTCTGAAGAAATGGCAGAAGAACTTGAAAAAATGCGTGGTATAATAAATGAGTTTGATTATAATGCCCTGTTTTCTGTAGACTGGGGCTAATAAGGGGAGACTATTATGAAAAGAGAAAAGATACCCATGTGGGTCCATGTTGTGATTGTCGGAATTATTGTTTTGATATTGATTTTTTCGGTTTATAAGCTTCTATTGTGGAACAAAGGAACGGCTGAGGTTCAGGGACCGGACGGAGAAAGCTATGAGGTAGAGGTTCTGGATCAGGTATTTCTTTTATCCGATGATAAGAAGGCCGGTCACGAGGATGACGGCGAGGAAACCATTCTTTTTCTGGGAAATGATTCCATTACCTACGACCAGAAGGAGACAGGTGTTGCCGGACAGGTGGCATCCAAGCTTGGTGCAAACTGCATTAATGTGGGATTCCCCCAGTCTACGGTAGCGTTAAGAAGTCCTGTGTATACATCTGATTACCCCATCGATGCCTTTAGCTTTATAAGTGTAGCCAACAGCATTGTTAATAACGACTACAGTCAGATGATGGAAGCGGCAGGAAGCTTTACTGATTACACCTATGAGGACCACACCAGAGTTTTGCAGGATGTGGACTTTAACAAGGTGGATACGCTGGTAATTTATTATAATGCCCAGGATTATCTGGGGCTTCGCTTCGGAATGAACCCCGGGGATGAAAATGACCCCATCACCTATAGCGGGGCGCTTAATGCCGGAATTAAGGCAATTCAGGAGAAGTATCCTTTTATAAGAATTGTATGTATGTCTTTTACCATGTGTTATGCCTTTGATAACACCGGTGCACTTGTCAGCGGAGACAGATATGATTTCGGAAATGGCAAGCTTACAACATATCTTCAATTTATGATCGATGTATCCGGTGCTACCGGCGTTACCTTCATTGACAACTATTACGGAACAATCCATGAGGACAACAGTTCAGAGTGGCTTTTGGATAATGTTCACGTGAATGCGGAATGCAACGCCTATGTTGCCGATCATTTCGTGAGAGTAGTCTACCCGGACGGAATATAGGTCGCAAAGATGTATTAGAGGAGATTTTTGTTTATGGAAAAGAAACGTATAAGAATCATAGATTTCCTGCAGCTTCAGAGCGCGGTTGTGGTATATTCACTATCTACGGTGGCTGCGAATCTGGCCTCCAAGCATGAGTTTTTGTCACCGAAATATATACTGTTTTTTGGCCTGGAGTTTTGCATACTTGCCTTCTATGCCCTGATCTGGCAGCAGATCATCAAAAAGTTCCAGCTATCCATAGCCTGTGCAAATAAGGCCACTACACTGGTCTGGTCAATGCTTTGGAATTATCTTATCTTTTCAACAGGGATTACCCCGGGCAAGGTTGCGGGAGTTCTATTGGTTGTTGCGGGTGTTGTGGTCATGAATTCTCACAAAGAAGCGCTGGAGGGATGATATGAATATAACATTTTTCTTTCTAATGATCCTTGCAGAGCTTATTGCTGCCACTTCCCAGATGCTTCTTAAAAAGAGTGCGGAGAAAAAATACCCTTCTTTTATCAGAGAATATCTGAATATACTGGTCATCAGCGGTTACGGCCTTTTGGTGGTGTCCATGATCGTTACTATTTTTTGCTATGACGGTCTGGGATATATGGGTGTTGTGGTAATGGAACCCATTAACTATATTCTTGTGCTTATAATGGCGAGGATATTTTTTAAGGAGAAGTTTACCAAAAGAAAGATGATCGGTGTGCTTCTTATCATATGCGGGATTGCAACCTTTTATGGTTTGGGGTAACACTGTTTGCCCAATAATAGCGTAGATGATAAAATTATAGTTTGAAAAAACACTGTATTTTACGGGAGACCTGTATGAAAAAGAATAAAAGGGACTACGATGAGGAAATAAAAAAGCTCGAAGAAGCCTATGATAATGACTACTACGATGATTACGATGATGAAGACGACGAGTACTATGAAGAGGATTTCGATGAAACGGACGAAGTCTCGGACAAAGAATCTCAGGATGCTCCTGTAGAGGCGTATGTCGAGGAAGCTTCGGGAAAAGAATACTCTGCAGATGATTATGACAGTGAGTACGATGAAGAGTCTTCGGAAATAGAATACTCCGATGGAGACTTCGACGAAGAATATCCGGAGAAAGACCAGTACGATGAGTACGAAGAGTACGACGAAGAATCCGCGGAAGATGACGAGTACGATGGGGATGACGAAGAATATCCGGAAAATGACGAGTACTATGAAGAGTATCCGGAGAAAGACGAATACGACGACGATTACGATTACAACGACTACTATGAGGATGATTATCGCAACGACAGGAATCTTAGAAACAAGGATTCCCTGTGGGGAAAGGTTCTGACCTTCATTAAAAATACTTCGGTGGTAGAGAGAATTGCTGCTGTGTTTGCTCTTTTGCTTTTGGCCGGTGGAATTGCTACGGCATCTTTTTACGTTTCGGCCAAGCACGGAAATGAGCAGCTGGCATCTTTTGCAGAGGTGGGATCGCAGCTTGGCGGAGTTGATGTGGTTGGAAAGAGCGGTCTTATAGCCATTGCCGATGCGGAAAAAGCCAGGGCGATGGCCGCCGAAATGGTAAATGAAGGCGAAGGTGAGGAAGAAGACGAAGAGGAAGAGAAGATTGTAGCCGATGATGCTGAAGGGGTTACGATTCAGATGACACTTACTTCCATCAAGAGCGATATGAAAGTAAAGTTCATCAATTCGGAGACTAACAAACTGGTAGCCGATCTTCCTTTTGAAATAACTGTGGTAACCCCTGATGGGACTACGGTCTCCTACAACGATCATGATCAGGACGGCATTATTTACAAAAAAGACATTACTGCCGGAGATTATAAGATTACTCCCAAGGCGCTTCCTGCAGAGTATTCCAGATACAAACTGGATACTTCCACTAAGACTCTTACGGTAAAAGACAAGGTTGAGATGAAGACCGTTGATGTCAGCAACGAGATCAAAAAAGAGTCCCAGGTCAACGTTGCAGCCGAGGATACCGCCGTAAAAAACAATATCGAATCCCAGCTTACCGATACTGTAGAGTATGTTGAGAGTTCCAAAACTCCGGTGGGTACCGACGGCGGTGAATATGATTATAAGGCTATAGACAAATCCTCTATAGTTGATCCTACAGCAAGTTCTTCCCTTATCTGGGGAAGTTATATGCAATATGCATTTGCAGGCGATGCAAGCTCGTCGGGATCCATAGCAATAGAAAAGCCAGAGTCTGAGGATACATCTCTTATTGATGTTGATGGCGAGGAGGAAGACAAAAAGGAAGAAGACCCCAAGGAAGACGAATCCTCTGAGAATGTGACAGTGGAGGATGACAGTTCACAGGATGATTCTGCAGAGCTTATTTCTACAGACGACAGTTCATCGGACAGCACCGAGGATAAATCCGACTCCGGTTCAACAACGGAGATAATTCCGTCAGACAATAATGATGATTCGGGAAAAGGTAACTCAAAAGAAGAAAAGGTTCCCATGAGTGTTACAAAGATAACGCTGATAGAGGGGCAGAGCACAACAATTTCATCATCAAAGAAAAAGCTGGAAATTACTCTTTCAAGCAGTGATGAGGATATAGTTTCGGTTGACGGTAACAAGATAACAGGTGTAAAAGAGGGCAGTGCCACAATCATAGTTTCAGCCGAAGACTATCTTGATGCTGAAGTACAGGTTACTGTCACAAGCGCAAAAGTCACATTAAAGGATAAAAACGGAAATACCGTATATATTAAAGATGATGACGGCGACTATGTTGAAGCAACTTATGCCGATTACAATACTGCCAAAGCTTTTTACATCCGTGAGCAGGCAACAAGCTACAGATACACCGGCTGGCAGACAATTGACGGAAAGACCTATTACTATGACAAGAACGGCGACTATGTGACCGGAGAACAGGTCATTCAGGGTGCCAAGTACACTTTCGGTTCCGACGGAGTTCTTTCGTCCTCGTCAGGCATGATGGGAATTGACGTCAGCAAGTGGAACGGAAACATTGACTGGAATGCTGTTAAAAATTCAGGCGTTAACTTTGCAATAATAAGATGCGGATACAGAGGTTCATCCCAGGGTGCACTTATTGAAGATCCTATGTTCAGGACCAACATCAGAGCAGCTACAGCGGCTGGAATAAAGGTCGGAGTATATTTCTTTACCCAGGCGGTAAATGAAGTCGAGGCAGTAGAAGAAGCCTCAATGGTTGTTAAGATGATCAGTGGCTACAATCTTGCATTCCCTGTATACCTTGATGTGGAAGCAAGTAACGGGCGAGGAGACAAGATCAGCGCCGGACAGACAACAGCAAACATAAAGGCTTTCTGCGGTACAATCCAGAATGCGGGCTTCCGTGCGGGAGTATATGCCAACAAGACCTGGTTCACGAGCCAGATAAATACAGCACAGCTTACCGGATACAAGATCTGGCTTGCCCAGTATTCATCTCAGGTAACCTATACGGCTACCCGTTACGATATGTGGCAGTACACTTCCAAGGGGCGTGTTTCCGGTATTTCGGGCAACGTTGACATGAACATCTGCTACTAATATTTTACGTTATAGGATTTTGTGATATACTTAGTCAGTAAAAATTTGATTTTTTGAAAGAGGTATAATGATGAGAACTTATTTGGTAACCGGTGGAGCCGGATTTATCGGCTCAAATTACATTCACTATATGTTCAAAAAGTACGGTGATGAGATTAGAATCATCAACGTTGATGTTCTTACCTATGCAGGTAACCTTGAGAATCTCAAGGATCTTGAGGGGAACAGCAACTATACTTTTGTTAAGGCTGACATCTGCGACAGAGAAGCAATTAACAAGATTTTTGAAGAAAACGACATTGACAGAGTGGTTCATTTCGCAGCAGAGAGCCACGTTGACAGATCTATAGTGAATCCCGAGGTCTTTGTACAGACTAATGTACTTGGAACCGCAACAATGCTCAATGCGGCTAAGAAGGCATGGGAGAATCCCGACGGAACATTTAAGGAAGGCAAGAAATTCCTTCACGTTTCAACTGACGAAGTATATGGTTCTCTTGACGATGATCCAAATGCTTACTTCTACGAGACAACTCCATATTCACCTCACAGCCCATATTCAGCAAGTAAGGCTAGCTCAGATATGTTGGTCAAGGCTTATATGGATACTTATAAGTTCCCAGCAAATATTACAAACTGCTCAAACAACTACGGACCTTACCAGTTCCCTGAAAAGCTTATTCCACTTATTATTAATAATGCTTTGGCAGGAAAGGATCTTCCTGTATACGGCGATGGTAAGAACGTTCGCGACTGGCTCTATGTTGAGGATCACGCAAAGGCTATCGACATGGTTCAGGAGAAGGGCAGATTATTTGAGACCTACAATGTGGGTGGTCACAATGAGAAGCAGAATATTGAGATCGTTAAGACCATCATTGATGTATTAAGAGAAGAACTTGATGACTCTGACCCAAGAAAAGAGCATCTTACCTATGATCTTATCAAGTATGTAACCGACAGAAAGGGTCATGACAGAAGATACGCCATTGCTCCTGACAAGATCAAGGCTGAGATTGGCTGGGAGCCTGAGACAATGTTCAATGAAGGTATCCGCAAGACCATTAAGTGGTATTTTGAGAACCATGAGTGGATGGAGCATGTAACCAGTGGCGATTACGAAAAATACTATGACAAAATGTACTCAAACAGATAATCAAGGAGCGTTAGAATAATATGAAGGGAATTATTTTAGCAGGCGGTTCGGGAACCAGACTGTATCCTCTTACAAGAGCAATGTCCAAGCAGATGATGCCGGTTTATGATAAGCCAATGATCTATTATCCATTGTCTACACTTATGCTGGCAGGAATCAGAGAAGTCCTTATTATATCTACACCAAGGGATCTTCCTGCTTTTAAGGAATTATTCGGAAACGGCGAGCAGCTGGGAATGAAATTTGAATATGCTGTTCAGGAACAGCCAAGAGGTCTTGCCGATGCATTTATTATCGGAGCTGACTTTATAGGAAAGGATTCTGTTGCACTGGTTCTTGGCGACAATATTTTCTATGGCCAGAGCTTTTCCAAGCTTCTTAAGGAAGTCGCTGCAAGGCAGTCAGGTGCAACAATTTTCGGTTATTATGTAAGAGACCCAAGAGCCTACGGAGTAGTTGAATTTGACAAGGACGGCAAGGCTGTAAGTATCGAGGAAAAGCCTGAGAATCCCAAGAGCAACTACGCTGTTCCGGGCTTGTATTTCTACGACAACAAGGTTGTTGATATCGCTGCAAACGTAAAACCTTCAGCTCGCGGAGAGATAGAGATCACCAGCATCAATAATGAGTACCTCAGAAGAGGGGAACTCAGGGTCGAGACCATGGGACGGGGATTTGCGTGGCTTGACACAGGTAACCATGATTCTCTTCTTGATGCTTCGGATTTTGTATGCGCGTTCCAGAAGAGACAGGGATTATATATTTCCTGTATCGAAGAAATTGCATATAAGAGAGGCTTCATAGACAAGGAGCAGCTTCTTAAGCTCGCCGAGCCACTCATGAAAACCGACTACGGTAAATATCTGGTAGAGGTTGCCAACGGATTATAATCTGTGATTCCTTAATTTATGGGGGAAGTATGGACGCAAAAGTATTCAGGATGGCTATTTTGACCATCATAAGCGCCTTTATCCTTGTGGCTGTGATAATCTATGCCACCAATGCCGACAAGATCAACAGACTTTTCGGTAAAAAGGAAAAGGTGACGGAAGAAGTGACTGTGGAGGCTTCCGTGGAAGCGGCTTCAGTTATTTACGGTCAGCAGATTGGAAATGACCTGAAGAGCTTTTTGTACGACGAAGATTTTTTTGATGAAAATGAGAAAATTCCCGCTGTGGTGGTGATCAAGAAGAATACTTCCCGACCATCGGATTCTTCATCGGCTGTATCTGACGAAGGCGAAAGTGATATCGGGACCGGGAGCGGAATGGCTGTTGTAGGTCAACTTGATAATCCATCTGCGGAGGGGAGTTTTGAAATATCGGAAGCTCCGCCTCTCATTGATCCGGACAGGCAGGTGGAGGGCACACCGGTGGGAAATGTTCCCTAAAAATGTATAGAAATAAATGGAGTAAACAGTAAAATGGGTAAGATAACAGTAGAAACATGTGAAATTGAAGGACTTAAGGTAATAACACCTACAGTATTCGGAGATCCAAGAGGATATTTTGTAGAGACATACAATAAAAACGATTTTGTTGAGGCAGGTATTACCTGTGAATTTGTACAGGACAACCAGTCTGCAAGTAAAAGAGGAGTCCTTCGCGGTCTTCACTTTCAGAAGGAATTCCCACAGGACAAGCTGGTTCGCTGCATAAACGGTGAAGTTTTCGATGTAGCTGTGGATCTCAGAAGGGATTCAAAGACCTTTGGAAAGTGGTTTGGCGTGGTGCTTTCTGCCGAGAATAAAAAACAGTTTTTTATTCCCAAGGGTTTTGCGCATGGTTTCCTCGTTCTTTCCGATTATGCTGAATTTGCATATAAGTGTTCTGATTTTTATCACCCCAATGATGAGGGCGGACTTAAGTGGAACGATCCTGATATAGGAGTTGAATGGCCTCTTCAGGACGGTGTGGAACTTCTTTTATCTGATAAGGATACAAAGTGGGGAGGAATTAAGGAATATTGAATAAAGGGCTAAGGAAACTTCCCAAGCATATTGGCTTGGGCATTTTCTATGTATTGGCAATTGCTTTGGCGTTGCTTATTATATTGCACAACAACCCGCTGGCAGATCCGCATACTGAGATGCTTAAGAAGGTATGTGGCTGCGTTTTGATAGCAATCAGCTGCGTACTGGTTTTTGCATGGTACGACAGATTACTGGTTCTTCCGGTTGAGCTTTTTAATTCAAGAAAGCTTATTAAGAGACTTTCAATCAATGATTTCAAGAAAAGATATGCGGGATCATACATGGGAATAGTGTGGGCACTGGCACAGCCGGTGGTCACTGTTTGCATGTATTATATTGTTTTTGACCGTGTCTTTCAGTCAAGAGCACAGGCTGTGTCCGGTGGAGTTGAGGTTCCGTATGTGCTTTTTTTAACTTCCGGTCTTGTTCCCTGGTTTTTCTTTACAGAGGCGCTGACAAACGGAACTACTTCACTTCTTGAATATAATTATCTGGTAAAAAAGGTTCTTTTCAAGATCAGTATACTTCCTATCATAAAAATAATAGCAGCTATGTTTATTCATCTTTTCTTCATAGCTGTTCTCATGGTAGTGGCCTGTGTATACGGCTATTATCCCAATATTTACTGGCTGCAGCTCATATACTATGTGGGGTGTGAATTTATTCTGGTATTGTCCCTAAGCTATGCAACATGCGCTGTGGTGGTATTTTTCAGAGATCTTTTACAGATCATCAATATCGGACTTCAGCTTTTACAGTGGGCAACGCCTATTCTTTGGAATATAGACATTGTTCCCGACAACTATAAGTGGATAATCAAACTGATTCCCATGACCTATATTGTAGAGGGGTACAGAAATGCCATTTACGGTGATACCTAATTTTTTGAGCACTTCTATTCTGCAACATATTTCTGGCTTTTTGTTGTGGCAGTATTCTGCTTGGGAACACTTATCTTTAAGAGGTCTAAACCTCATTTTGCTGATATTTTGTAATCGATGGAGAATTGCATGGATAGTGAAATAGCTATTGAGGTTAAAAATCTCACCAAATTATATAAACTATACGATAAACCCATGGACAGGCTCAGGGATTCTCTTGGTCTTGCCGGAAAGAAGAAATTCAAGGAGCACAAGGCCCTTAATAATGTCAGTCTTACTGTAAATAAGGGTGAGACGGTGGGAATCATCGGAACCAACGGCTCCGGAAAATCAACCATATTGAAGATCATTACAGGTGTTCTTTCTCCATCCGAAGGTGAAGTTACGGTAAATGGTCATATTTCCGCACTCCTTGAGCTGGGGGCCGGATTCAACATGGAGTATAACGGCATCGACAACATATACTTAAACGGTATGATGATCGGCTTTTCAGAGGATGAGATTACCAGAAGACTCGATTCCATTTTGGAATTTGCCGATATCGGAGATTATGTGTACCAGCCGGTCAAGACATATTCCAGCGGTATGTTTGTGCGTCTTGCATTTGCTGTTGCCATAAATATAGATCCGGAAATTCTTATTGTTGATGAGGCTTTGTCTGTGGGAGATGTTTTTTTTCAGGCAAAATGCTATCACAAATTCGAGGAATTCAAAAAGCAGGGTAAGACTATTCTTTTTGTTTCCCATGATCTGTCAAGTATCAGCAAGTATTGCGACAGGGCGGTGCTCTTAAATCAGGGCGTTTTGCTGGGAGAAGGTACTCCCAAGCAGATGATCGACATCTACAAGCAGGTCTTGGTGGGGCAGTATCCCCTTCCCGGAAGTGATGTGGAGAACCTTCTGGATGATGATGAGATAAGAAAGGCAGCTGCTGAGGCTGATAATAAGGCTAACGAGAAGATCAAACCGGCAAAAGAAGCAAATCCCGATGCTCTTGAATACGGAGACGGGGCAGCCACAATTGAGGAATTCTATGTGACTGACTCGCAGAACGTGCGCACCGGTGCAATAATTAAGGGAACTGATTTTACGGTTCACATGAGAGTCAGGTTTAACAGGGATGTGGCGGCACCTATTTTTGCATTTACTTTTAAAAATATAATGGGAATAGAGATTACAGGTACCAACTCCATGGTGGAGAAGGCCTTTTTGGATCCTGTTAAGGCAGGGGACGTGAAAGATATTTCTTTTACTCAGAATATGACACTTCAGGGCGGAGAATACCTTATCAGCTTTGGAGTTACAGGCTTTAAGCAAAATGACTTTACTGTGTATCACAGACTGTACGATGCTCTCAACATTACAGTGGTGTCCGATAAAAACACGGTGGGGTATTACGATATGAATTCCGTCTGTAAAGTGGAAGACGCAATGAACTAATAGTTTTGCGAGGAACGGGCAAAATGCAGGAACAGATAAAAATCGGCAATGTTACACTGAATTTCAAACACTATTCGGGGGTTGATCTCTACAGCGACGGAGCAATTGAGAACGACCTTCTTGAAATTGTGAGAAAGTATAAAAAAGAAGAGTATGCGCAGGTGATTGAGGAACGTGACAACTGGCCAATTTTGTATCATCTGTCGGATCAGAGAGCAAATATCGTTGAGTGGATTCCTATGGATCCAAATGCCAAAGTTTTGGAAGTGGGATCCGGTTGCGGAGCCATCACCGGTATGCTTTCCAAAAAGGCCGGTGAAGTTATTGCCTGCGATCTTTCCAGAAGGCGTTCTGAGATTAACGCCACCCGAAATCAGGAATGTGATAATGTAACAATTCATGTGGGAAATTTCAGGGATATCGAGCCTGATCTTCCGACGGACTTTGATTATATTTTTCTTATAGGTGTATTCGAATACGGACAGGGATACATCGGAACCGATAACCCCTATGAGAAGTTTCTTAAGATGCTTCACAAACACCTCAAAAAGGGCGGTAGAATCGTTATTGCTATAGAGAACCGTCTGGGGCTTAAGTATCTGGCAGGATGCGCTGAGGATCATCTTGGAAAGTATTTTGTGGGAATTGAAGGCTATTCTTCCGACAGCGTCGCCAGAACTTTTTCCAGGAACGGCCTTATAAACATATTTAAAAATTGTGGTCTGAATGAGTATCATTTCTATTATCCTTATCCGGATTACAAGCTTATGACACTTCTTCACTCGGATTATTACCTTCCGAAATTTGGAGAACTTCAGGACAATGTCAGGAACTTTGACAGGGACAGACTTGTCCTTTTCAATGAAAAACATGCTTACGAAGAATTGGTAAAAGACGGTATGTATGCCGACTTTGCCAATTCCTTTGAGGTTATCATAGGACCTGGCTTTGATACTATTTACAGCAAATATAGCAATGACAGAGTAGATGAATTTAAAATAAGAACCGACATAGCCATAGACAGGGCGGGAAGAAAAGTAATAAGAAAGCATCCGCTGACAGAAGCTGCAAGAGAGCATGTTTTCTCCATAAGAGATGCGTATGCGGGCCTTCTGGAAAAATACAAGGGCGGTGATTTTGAAATCAATGACTGTCAGATAGATGAGAAAAACGGCTGCGCAATATTCTCTTTTGTCAACGGTGTGCCTCTGGCATCCCTTTTGGATGAGTGCATTGACAGGGACGATATGGAGGGCTTTACAGCTCTTTTGAACGAATATATGAGAAGAATCAATTATAAGCCGGACTATCCTGTTTCGGATTATGATCTTATCTTCTCGAATATTATGGTAAATGGGCCTATTTGGACTATAATAGATTATGAATGGACCTATGGAAAGTGCATTCCGCCTAGAGAACAGGTGTGGAGAGCGCTATATTGCTACAGATTAGAGGACAGGAAGAGAGAGAAGTTTGATCCAAGGCCTGTTTACGCAAGACTTGGACTAAGCGATTCCGATATAGACACGCTTCTGGAGGAAGAATTTGCTTTCCAGAAATATGTTACCGGCAGCAGAAAATCTCTCGTGGAGCTTTGGCAGGGACTGGACAGAAAGCTAATTGTACCTAAGGAACTTGCCGTTCCCACTGAGAAACTTAGACCTGATGATACTATTCAGATATATCTTGATGAGGGCTATGGTTATTCCGAGGATGATTCGATTTTCCCGGAGGAGCAGTATGATGCCAAAAATACCGTGAGCCTTGATATCAGGGTAGATGCAAATTGCAAGACAATCAGAATCGATCCGGCTTTTGCGCCATGTCTTGTTACAATATTAAGCGCTACATGGAATGGGGAAGTACTTGCTGACAATGTATCGGATGTATCTGTACACCCGGTAAATGGTCAGTGGGTATCTGATGATACAATTATTTTTAACAGTGAGGACCCGAATATCGAGTTCGGGCTTACCAGTGACAGACTGAGCATACAGGAGAGAAATCATCTGTGTGTAAAGCTCATAACTACACTGATGTCGCCAAATGCGGCTGAGGCTTTGGCCCAGTCTGTTGATGTGCCGGTTGAAGAGCATAAGGATGTGGGTATTCTGAAGAAAATCGGCAAAAAGATAATGCAGGCTCGCGAGGCACGCTATTACGTCGATGATGAGGAGTGATAATTGGGGGATATGCTAAAAGACGTTGTAAAAAATGCTCTGATCAATAGTAGAACAATTAAATACAATAAGTCTGTTAGTGATAAAACATCGGCTTACGACAGGTGGCAGAAGGCTCTTGAAAAACAGAAGGTGATTCAGGCCCAGCCGCCTATCATTACTGATGGCACAGAAGCTGAGGATGATGCCCCCCACAGGACTCCCTCACTGAAGGTGAAGGTGATTCCCTATGCCAAGGTATGGGAAGTTACGGATGTCAAGAATGATAATAATATTATTTATCTGTTTGTCAGTCCCAAGGGAAAACTTACCAAGCGTGCCCAGGAGGTAATAAGACAGTACTTTATTGCTCATCCAGAACACAATGTTGTTTATGGTGACGAGGATGAACTAGGCAGTAACGGTAAGTATATTCACCCTTATTTCAAACCGGATTGGTCTCCGGATTCTTATCTCAACGCATTTTATATCGGCAGTTTTTTTGCCTGCAGAGCTACTGCTTTGCATGAAGCTTCCGTAGAATACGACGGCGCAGTCAGAATGCTTGGCGGCACTGCAAATAAAAAGAACTCACCGGAACAGGTGGGACTTGAAGCATCCTTGCTATCAGCGGATGTTCTTTTCTGCATGCTGGCAATTCATGACCACGCCTTTGCAAAAAGAACGGGAATAGAATTTCCCATAGGACACATTAAGGAAGTTCTGTTTCACAGAAATCCGGAGCAGGATGTTTTTTACGGCAGATCTTTTCACAATTCCAAGCATCTGCTTTTAAAACCCACTACTATCAGCATCGTAATCCCCTCCAAAGATCATCCTGAGATACTTAGAAGGTGCTTGGAATCCATCGTGGAAACTACAGGAGGAGAGCCTAATCTTACCTATGACATTGTTGTGGTGGATAACGGCAGTGATGCCAAGAACAGAGTAAGATATGGTGTGTTCATCGGTAAAATTCCTAAAAAGAATGGTCTTACCAAAATAAACTATCTTTATAATGTGGATGAGTTTAACTTTTCGGTTATGTGCAACAAAGGTGCCAAGAGCACTAGCGGTGAGTACCTTTTGTTTTTAAATGATGATATTGAAGCGGTAAAGGAAGGGTGGCTAAGGGAGATGGTTTCCCAAGCGCAGCTGCGACACGTGGGAGCAGTGGGTGCAAAGCTTTTATACCCTGATTCGGACCTTATCCAGCATGCAGGAATAGCCAATGTAAGGCGCGGCCCGGTGCACAAGCTACAAAAGATGCATGATGCCAAGAGCCATTATTTTGGCTATAACAGAGGAATACACAACAATATAGGCGTCACAGCTGCCTGCCTCATGATCAGCAGACAGAAGTTTGCAGATATCGGAGGTTTTCCGGAGGAACTTAAGGTTGCCTTCAATGATGTGGATTTTTGCTACAACGTTTTTGAGCGTGGATACTACAACGTATGCTGTAACCATATTTGTCTGAGGCATTACGAGTCACTTTCCAGAGGACTGGATACTCTGGATTCAAAGAAAATGGAGAGACTTTCCCGAGAAGGGGAGATTCTCATGAAAAAGCATGTGCATCTCTATAATTTTGACCCGTTCTACAGCCCGCATCTGACTGAGGATGAGACAATATCGGCTATCATCCCCAAGGAGGACTTTTTGAACCTTGAGGATCTGCCTTTTGCACAGGTTACTATCCATGACAAAGGTGTCAAGGGGGCCAGGGAGGACCAATGCCTTAGAATCGGATGTGAATATGGTGGTACTCTTGATAACTGGCTGTACGGAGTCATAGCCGACGGAACCACAGGCGGTTATTACCTGAAGGGCTACTGTTTTGTTATAGGCTCGGATAATGCTCTTTTTGAGAGAAGACTACTCCTTAGACTGGTTGAGAGAAATGAAAACGGAGCCGGACCTTCAGGGACGAAAGTTTACAGCTTCCCGGTTTATACATGGTACAGACCGGATATCAAAGTGAGACTTCAGGATCAGACCAATGTGGATCTTACAGGATTTAAGGTGAAAATTGACAACGGAGTTTTGCCCCACGGGTACTATCAGGTGGGTATGATGGCCGTGGATAAGACCAGCAGGCTTAAGTTGATAAACTGGGTTCCAAATATATTAAATGTAAAAAAATAAAGGTAAGTTATGTCAGAAGAATTAGATTATAAAGCTGCGTATGAGCGCGAAAAACTGAAAACTGCGGATCTTGCACAGAAGATTGCAGAACTTGAAGACAAAAACCAGGAGCTGGAATTCAAGCTTGGAAGAATCAAGAACAATCCAATATGGAAGGCCTCAACCCCCGCCAGAAATGCCATGCACTGGGTAATAAGACAAAGGGACAGGGTTCGCAATCAGGGATCTCTTAGAGGCGTTGTTGCCAAGATAAAGTATAAGCAGATAGAAAGAAAGGCCATGACTCATTACGGGACAGAGAGCTTTCCCGATGAAGCCACAAGAGCTGAGCAGGAAGCGGCTGTTTTTACCAATATGCCAATGATCTCTATACTGGTTCCTTTATATAATACTCCCGAGAAGTTTTTGAGGGATATGATAAAATCCGTTCTTGATCAGACCTACGGAAACTGGCAGCTGTGTCTTGCGGACGGCTCCGATAAGGACCATATTTTAGCGGTGGAGACTATTGTAAAAGAGTATCAGCAGGATAAAAAAGCTCTTAGGGCTGATGGCTCCTGTAAGATAAGATACATGAAGCTGGAAAAGAACGAAGGAATTTCCGGCAATACAAACCACTGTCTTGAACTGGCTGAGGGCGAATACATTGGTCTATTTGACCACGATGACATTCTTCATCCTGAAGTGTTGTACTGGTATGTTAAGGCTATAAATGAGCAGAATGCAGATTATATCTACTGCGATGAGACCACCTTCAAGGGCGATGATATCAATAAAATGATAACCATGCATTTCAAGCCTGACTATGCCATTGATAACCTCAGAGCCAACAATTATATATGCCATTTCAGTGTATTTAAGAGAACTTTACTTGACGGAACAGAACTTTTCAGGACCAAATTTGACGGTAGCCAGGATCATGACATGATTCTAAGGCTAACGGACAGGGCAAAGAATATAGTTCATGTTCCTAAGCTTCTATACTACTGGAGATCTCACGCAGGGAGCGTGGCCTCCGATATAAATGCGAAGCCCTACGCTATAGAGGCTGCCAAAGGAGCTGTGGCAGATCATTTAAGGCGCCATGGTTATGAGCATTTTAAGATTACCAGCACCAGAGCCTTTGAGACAATTTTTAAGATTACATATGAAGTAGAGGGAACACCGAAGATATCCATCGTGATCCCCAATTGCGATCACGCCGAGGATTTGAAGAGATGTATTTCTTCCATCTACGAGAAGTCCGTTTACGACAATTATGAGATAATTGTTGTTGAAAACGGAAGTACCACTTCCGAGATCAAGGGCTACTACGAAGAACTTAAGAACGGTCCGCTTAAGGACATAGTTAAGATAGTAGATTTTGGAAAAAGAGATTCCTTTAACTTTTCCGCTGTGGTCAACTACGGAGTTCAAAATTCATCAGGCGAGTACATAGTGCTTCTAAACAATGACACCCAGGTAATAACAGTAAACTGGATGGAAGAACTGCTGATGTATGCTCAGAGGCAGGATGTGGGAGCAGTTGGCGCAAAGCTTTATTTCCCTGACAGAAAGATACAGCACGCCGGCGTGGTGCTTAAGCTTGGTGCTCACAGAACCGCAGGACATTCTCACTATGGGCAGGAAGGTATGAATCTTGGATACATGGGAAGGCTTTGCTACGCTCAGGACGTCAGTGCCGTTACGGGAGCCTGTCTGATGGTCAGCAGGAAAAAGTACGACCAGGTGGGAGGCTTTGATGAGAGCTTTGAAGTCAGCCTGAATGATGTGGATTTCTGTCTTAAGCTTAGAAGCGCAGGCTATCTTAATGTATTTACACCATTTGCGGAGCTTTATCATTATGAATCCCTTTCCAGAGGCCTTGACCTGGAAGGTAGAAATGCTGAAAGATATGAGAAAGAGTCAGAGCATTTCAGAACCAAATGGAAGGAAGTGCTTGATTCGGGAGATCCTTATTACAATCCGAACTTCTCCCTGGACAGAAGTGATTTCAGTCTTAATGTTGAAGGGTATTCAAGCCTTAGAGTTCAGTAATGTGGTATAATAAAAAATAATTTTACTATGAGGAGGACAACAGAATGAGTGACGCACAGAAGCAGTTGGAGTATTGGTTGAATGATTCTTATTTCGATGATGAGACCAAGCAGGAGTTATTGGCTATCCGCAATGATGAGGCAGAAGTTGAGGATAGATTTTACAGAGAACTTGAGTTTGGTACCGGTGGATTAAGGGGTGTTATCGGTGCCGGAACCAACAGAATGAATAAATATACCGTAAGAAAGGCTACACAGGGACTGGCAAATTATATCAAAAAGCATGGTGGACCCGATGCAGCCGGAAAAGGTGTTGCAATTTCATACGATTGCAGAAGATTTTCACCTGAATTTGCAGATGAGACAGCACTTTGCCTTGCAGCAAACGGCATTAAGGCTTATGTCAGTGATATCCTTCGTCCTACACCGGAGCTTTCCTTTGCTCTTCGTGAGTTTGGATGCATAGCAGGAGTTATGGTAACAGCTTCCCATAATCCCCCTGAATATAACGGCTATAAGGTATACTGGGAGGACGGCGCACAGGTAACACCTCCTCATGACACCGGAATAATTTCCGAGGTTGTTGCTATTACTGATTATCATGAAGTAAAGACCATGTCCAAGGAAGACGCAATTGCTCAGGGACTTTATGTTTCCTTTGGAGAAGAGATTGACGACAAGTACATGGTTGAGCTTAAAAAGCAGATCATTCACCAGGATGTTATCGATGAGATGGCAGATAAGTTTACTATCGTTTACTCTCCGTTCCATGGAACAGGAAACCTTCCTGTAAGAAGAGTTCTCAAGGAGCTTGGTTTTAAGAATGTATTCGTAGTACCCGAGCAGGAGTTACCTGATCCTGATTTCACTACTCTTGCATATCCTAATCCCGAGGATCCTAAGGCATTTGAGCTTGCTCTTAAGCTGGCAAAAGAGAAGGATGCTGATATAGTTCTTGCCACAGATCCTGATGCAGACAGACTTGGAATCTATGCAAAAGACCTTAAGACAGGTGAATATGTTGCATTTACAGGTAATATGTCCGGAATGCTCATAGGTGATTACATCTTAAGAGAGCGTAAGGCTACAGGAAAGATGCCTGAGAATCCTGCATTTGTTACAACTATTGTTACAACAAATATGGCTAAGGCAGTTGCAGAGAACTATGGTCTTTATTACAAAGAAGTTCTCACAGGCTTTAAGTATATCGGTGAGCAGATTAAGCTCTACGAGGAGAATAACTCACACAATTATGTATTCGGCCTTGAGGAGTCTTATGGATGCCTTGCCGGCACTCATGCAAGAGATAAGGATGCTGTAGTAGCAGTCATGATGCTCTGTGAGCTTGCAGCTTTCTACAAAAAGCAGGGCAAGAGCGTATGGGACGCTATGATCGATATGTACGATAAATATGGATATTATAAGGAAGGTCAGTACTCCATCACCATGAAGGGTAAAGAGGGGGCTGAACAGATTGCGGCACTTATGGATAAGCTTCGCAAGAATCCTCCTAAGGAGTTCGGCGCATGGAAGGTCGAGGAGTTCAGAGATTACAAGACCGGTAAGACTATCGACATGGCAACCGGCAAAGATGGCGAGACAGGACTTCCTGAGTCCAATGTTCTCTATTTTGCACTTGATAAAGATGCATGGTGCTGTGCAAGACCTTCAGGAACTGAGCCTAAGATCAAGTTCTATATGGGTGTAAAGGGTACAGGACTCGAAGATGCTGCCAAGCTTCAGGATGAGCTCACAGCGGCAGTAAAGAGTGTTATAGAATAATAGGAAGGCAAATAATGGGAATAAAAAATGCGGCCCGAAAAACAATAGCATACGCGAAACGCAACGGTGCTAAGGCCGCATTTTTTGCTGCCTTTGAAAGGGTGTCCGATACCCTTAAGTCAGGCTATGACTATGTGCCTTTGAATTCCGGTGTATTGGAGGAACAAAAAGCTGACTATAAAGCCTTTGCCGAAGCAGGAAATTCTGTGAGGTTCAGTATTGTCGTTCCTCTATTTAATACCCCCGAGAAATATCTAAAAGAGATGATAGATTCAGTTATAGCCCAGACCTATGGGAATTGGGAGCTGGTTCTTGCGGATGCTTCCCCTAAGCCGTCCGATATTGTCCGGGACTACCTCAAGGAGGAACCCAGGATCAAGTATTATCATCTTAATTACAACGGGGGAATTTCAGAGAATACCAACCAGGGAATTGATAAGGCCACCGGAGATTATATTGCGCTTTTGGATCACGATGATCTTTTGACTCCTGATGCTCTCTTTGAAAATGCAAGAGTAATCAGAAAGAGCATGAGGCAGAACAGGCTTCTTCGATATGATACTTGTCCTGTTACGCTTATTTATTCAGATGAAGATAAATTTGATGATTCAAAAAATGTTTTCTATGAACATCATGCCAAACCCTCATTTAATTTGGACTATCTTTTATCAAATAATTATATCTGTCATTTTACTGTACTTAGAGCGGATGTGATAAAGAGACTTAAGCTCAGAAGCCAATTTGACGGAGCTCAGGACTTTGACCTTTTCCTTAGAGCCTGTGCTGAGATTTCCCTTAAGACGCCGGTGGCTTCAAGCAAAATAGTTCATATCGACAAGGTTCTCTATCATTGGCGCTGTCACAGAAATTCCACGGCAGCCAATCCTGCCAGCAAGGAATATGCATATGTGGCTGGCCAAAATGCACTTAAAGAACTTGTGGCGGATTATGGGATAAAAGCTGATGTAGAGCCGCTTAAGCACCTAGGCTTCTACAGAATCAACTACGAACCGGATATTTTTTCCTGCCGAGAGGATGTGGGCTGCATTGGCGGAAAGATACTTAATAAAAAAGGGCGTATCGTATCAGGTGCAATGACCGGAGAGGGGGAAGTATTGTACAAGAACCTTCCGGAAGGGTTCAGCGGAGGATTGCAACACAGGGCGGTACTCCGACAGGAATGCGCAGCGGTGGACTTGCGCTGCATGGCTGTCAGGCCGGAACTTGTTGAATTATACGAGACGGTAACAAGAACTGAGTACGAGGATTCTTTTTCTCCATTTTTGAATGAGAACAGGGATACCAATCGTGGCACTTCTATGGCTGCCGATGACAGATTTATAGAACTGAGCGAGGCGGAAATACTACGCCTTAGCATGAAACTATGTGAAGAGATAAGAAAGCGCGGCTACAGGGTAGTGTGGGATCCGGAAGCTGTTAAAAGGATTTGATCATGGATAAAGTGACTGTTGTCATACCTAATTACAATGGCCGAAAATATCTTGATGATTGCCTTAAGAGTCTGTATAAGCAGACTTTTAAGGATTTTTGTGTTGTGGTTATTGATAACGGATCAAGTGACAATAGTGCAGATTACATAAAAACAAATTACCCGCAGGTGAAGCTGGTGGAGCTTGACACTAATATAGGCTTTGCGGGGGCAGTGAACATTGGTATAAGGCAAGCATTATCCCAATATGTCTTTTTACTGAATAATGATACAATATGCGATGAAAGAGCTTTGGAGTATCTTGTATCCTTTATGGAAAAGAAGGATAATGTATTTGCTGCTCAGGCAAAAATGCTTCAGGTTAGTAATACCGACCTTATAGACGACGGAGGAGATTTCTACTGCGCTCTTGGATGGGCATTTACTCCCTGGAAAGACAAAAAATCCCATGTTTTAAGCAGCCGCAAGGAACTTACCAGCGCCTGTGCAGGGGCTGCAATCTACAGGCGGGATATATTTGATAAAATAGGTCTTTTCGATGAAGAGCATTTCTGCTATCTTGAGGATGTGGATATAGGATACAGGGCGAGACTATCTGGTTACAGTAATGTAGTGGAACCGGATGCTCTGGTGTATCATGTTGGAAGTGCCAGCAGTGGCTCCAGACATAATGCATTTAAGGTTGAACTTACCTCTGCGAATAATTTATACTTAATATATAAGAATATGCCGATTTTACAGATACTGATAAATCTCCCACTTATACTTGCCGGCATAGTAATTAAGCAGATTTATTTTACGCGAAAGGGGTTGGGGAGAGCGCATTTTGGTGGTCTTATAAAGGGCTTTGCCAAAATTGCCGCAAATCTTGATAAAAAAGTGGCCTTTGGAGGAATGCAGTATAAAAACTGTATATTATTGCAATTGGAGCTTTGGCTCAACTGCATAAGAAGGCTTGGGGCGTTTTAATGATCAAGGATAACCAGGTACACTTAAACAGGGCGCATGTTGTGGTGGACGGGCTATTGGTAGCCGGTTCTTATGCGTTGTCTTATTATTTAAAATTTGAATCTCCGTTTAGTGGCGAGCTTACCGGTGGACGTTTGTCCATGGGGACCTATTTTTCGGCACTTTATTTTTTGGTGCCTGCTTATCTGCTCCTTTACTACATGGTGCAGCTTTATACATCCAGAAGAGCGCTTAAACTCTGGAATGAATTTGTTGATATCTTTCAGGCGAATTTTCTGGGAGTACTGGGGTTCCTGGTTGTTTTGTATATTATAAATCAGCCCTACTTCTCCCGTTCTATGATAGCCATATTTTTTGTGGTGAATGTTATTCTGACTACACTGGCTCATGCACTTGTCAGGAGGTTTTTGAGGTTTATCAGGAGAAAGGGATATAATATCAAGCACATTCTCCTGGTGGGGTATTCCAGGGCAGCAGAAGCTTATATCAGTCGCATTTTGGAAAATCCCCAGTGGGGATATGATGTTACAGGGGTTTTGGATGATTTTGTTCCGGTGGGAACCAGCTACCATGGAATCAAAGTAATAGACAAGATCGATAAACTTGGGGAATACCTGGAAGGCAGCGATTATGATGAAATAACCATAACCCTTCCGCTGGATTATTACGACAGGCTGGAGGAACTTGTTGCCCAGTGTGAAAAATCAGGAGTACATACCAAGTTCATTCCGGATTACTCATCTCTTTTCCCAAGTAATCCATATACCGAGGATGTGCAGGGAATTCCGGTTATCAATATCCGCTATGTACCTCTTACAAATTCCATAAATCGCCTGGCAAAGAGAATGGTGGATATAGTAGGATCTTTATTTGCACTGATATTGCTGTCACCGACTATGCTGGTTACGGCACTTTTAGTGAAATTCAGCAGCAAAGGCCCTGTTATTTATCAGCAGGAAAGAATCGGATTAAACGGCAAGCCCTTTATGATGTATAAATTCAGGACCATGGAGGTTCAGACAGAAGCTGAAGAAAAGAAAGGCTGGACTACAAGAAACGATCCCAGAGTCACCAAAGTCGGAGCTTTTCTTAGAAAATACAGTATTGACGAACTGCCACAGTTTTGGAACATTTTTATCGGCCAGATGAGCATTGTCGGGCCAAGACCCGAAAGGCCGCAGTTTGTCGAGAAGTTTAAAGAACAGATTCCAAGATATATGGTAAAACATCAGGTACGTCCCGGGCTTACCGGTTGGGCTCAGATAAATGGATACCGTGGCGATACCTCTATCAGAAAGCGTATTGACTATGATATCTATTACATTGAGAACTGGTCCATGGCCTTTGATTTTAAGATAATGCTGGGGACTCTCAGGTATGGCCTCTTTAGTAAAAATGCTTATTAAACTTGTATAATTCACTTTTTTGTGGCAAAATGTTATGGTGGCTTACGCCACCATATTTTTGTTGGGGATAAGGAGAGAAAAGCAATGTCTAATCGTGACGATGAGTACTATGACAGAGACGATAGAAGGGCATCCGGGAGAGATAACAGATACAGAGACGATAGAGATAGAAGGGACGATAGAGATCGTTACTATAAAGATGATTATGACGATTATGATGACAGGCCTGTGCGCCGCAGATCATCTCAGGGAGGATCTTCAAGATCTTCTTCGTCAAGACCATCATCTTCAAGAGGTGGTTCATCTTCAAGGGGAACACAGAGAGGTTCCTCCTCAAGGAGCGCTTCTTCAAGAGGCGGTTCACGGAAAAAGAAGAACCAGACAAAAGCTATAGTGCTTTTGGTGGCAGAGGTTTTACTGGCATGTGTGCTTATTTATGTTGCATATACGGTATTCTTTAAGGTTGACGTTACCAAGGTAGGTAAAGTTAACATGGATGAACAGGTTATCAGTGAAAGTATTAACCAGGGTGTGGCAGAGAATGAGCAGATGCACGGCTATACCAATATTGCTCTCTTTGGTGTAGACTCCCGTGAGGGTGAGCTTACCAAGAAAACAAGATCGGATACGATTATCATAGCATCTATCAATAATGACACAGGAGCTATCAAGCTTTGCTCAGTTTATCGTGACACATATTTGAATTTGAGTAACGATGAGTATACAAAGTGTAATGCTGCGTATGCCGAGGGCGGTCCTGAACAGGCAATCTCCATGCTTAATATGAACCTGGATATGGATATCGAAGACTTTATTACTATCGGATTCAGAGGTCTTACTGATGTGGTTGATGCTCTCGGAGGCGTAACTATAGAGGTTACTGATGCTGAGATTTCACATCTTAACAATTATCAGTCTACAATGGCTACTGAGATGAAACGCGATTACACACCTGTCAAGAGTGCGGGTGTTCAGACACTTGATGGTCTTCAGGCTACAGCTTATTGCCGAATCAGATATACTGCAGGTGATGACTTCAGAAGAGCAGAAAGACAGAGAACAGTTCTTATGGCCTGTCTGGACAAGGCTAAGGGAATGAGCTATTCACAGCTTGAGACAGTTGCCAACAAGGCTTTTGGTGAGACCTATACATCGCTTGATCTCACAGAGATTCTTGCACTTTTGAAGAATATAGCAAGCTATGAAGTTGTTGACAACAACGGATTCCCTGAGGAGAGCATGAGAGCTACCGGCACAATCGGTAAGAAGGGAAGTTGTGTTGTTGCAACAGATCTTTCTTCAAATGTTAAGTGGCTTCACCAGTTCCTCTTTGAGGATTCTGAATACGAGGTTTCTTCAGATGTTCAGAAATACAGTGATAAGATAAAGGCTGATACAAGTTCATATCTTAATCAATAATTAGTTAATGTTTTTTGCGGGGGCTGTGTTCTTAAATAGATCAAAGCCCCCTTTATTCTCATGAGTGCCTTATATTTGCGGAGTTTATTATGAATACAGTAGATATAATAATACCAACCTACAAACCGGATATTTCACTGCTCAGGCTCCTTGACGACCTGGAAAAACAGTCTCTTCGTCCTGAGCATATCATAATAATGAATACAGAAAAGAAGTATTGGGATAAACTCCTTGAGGACAGCAATGAGAATCCTTTGGACAAGTATGACAATATTATTTTGGAGCATGTTGCTAAGTCTGAGTTTGATCATGGAAGAACAAGGAACCGGGGAGTGGAGCTGTCCAAAGCGGACTTTTTTCTCATGATGACTCAGGATGCATTTCCCAAGGATAAGATGCTGGTTTCAAATCTTGCCAAGGCCCTGGACAATGAAACGGCAGCAGCCTATGCAAGACAGTATCCTAAATCCGACTGCAATCTGGCAGAGAGATATTCCCGCAAATTTAATTATCCCAACGAGCCCATGAAAAAGACTCAGGCTGATATAAAAAAACTTGGGATAAAGACATATTTTTGCTCAAATGTATGTGCCATGTACAGGCGTGACGTATATAATGTAATTGGTGGATTTACCAATAAAACGATTTTTAATGAGGACATGGTTTATGCGGGGACCGCTTGTCAGCGTGGCTATACCATCAAATATGTTCCTGAAGCGGGGGTAATACATTCTCATAACTATAACTGCAGTCAGCAGTTCCACAGAAATTTTGACCTGGGAGTGTCCCAGGCAGATCACCCTGAGATTTTCGGAATTGTAAGCTCTGAATCTGAAGGGAAGAAGATGGTAAAAGAGACTGTGGCTCATTTCCGTCATATTGGAAAAGCCTATCTTGTGCCGCATTACCTTTTTATGTGCGGGTGCAGGCTCGTGGGATATAAGCTTGGAAAGAATTACAAAAAGCTTCCGGGTTTTTTGAGGATTCTTTTTTCATCAAATAAGGATTATTGGAAATAACAACGAGGGATACATATGGAATTGGATCTTGCCGGAAGTAATATAAAGATTTCGGATGATATTAACACTTGGGAGGAAGTAAACTTACTTTACAACTCCGCACTTAAACAGATAACTACCAAAATTGAGATTCTCAATGAGGAATTTCAGGAGGTTCACAGATATAATCCCATAGAGCATGTAAAAGCCAGATTAAAATCACCCGAGAGCATCGTCAAGAAGCTCAAAAGGAACGGCTACGAATCCACTATCGAAAATATGGTCCGCTATGTCAATGATATTGCGGGCATTAGAATTATATGCTCCTTTACGTCAAATATATACAAAATTGCTGAGATGATCAGCAGCCAGAAGGACATTCAGGTTCTTGTGGTAAAAGACTATATCATGAATCCCAAGCCCAGTGGCTACAGAAGCTATCACATGATTATTTCTCTTCCTGTATACTTATCTGACAGAATAGTTAATGTGAAGGTAGAGATACAGATCAGAACCGTTGCCATGGATTTCTGGGCATCTCTTGAGCATAAAATCCAATATAAATTCGAAGGAAAAGCACCGGCTCATATTAATTCGGAGCTATACGAGTGCGCCAGGATGGTTGCAAATCTTGATGCTCGTATGCTCTCTCTTAATGAGGAAATTCAGTCAATCAGTGGGGAAAAGAGATAGAGGAATCATTAATAAGGCTCTGCCTTATTAATGAGGAGTGGCCAGACACGGTTTCCCGCACCTGGCCTATTATGAAAAAATCTATCTTTTGATTTTAGGTGCTGATCTCTATCAGCTAAGTAATACTATACAAGGCAATTATGAACAAATTATGAACAACCTATGAACGAATGGTAAAACCACACAAAGAATGTTTATTCGTAAACGCAAACTTGTTAAAAATGCATAATACAAGTATGATACAATGTATATTGGTGTAAGAATAGTGACTATTCATAGTAAGTATGGTTGGGAGGGGATAAAGTGGAAAACTTTATGAATAAGATTGTTGAGAAAATTAGTGCTCAGGATATCATCAGAGCAAATTCACAGGCGGAGACTGCCGAGGCACAGCGCATTAAGCAGGAAGCAGAGCAATATAAGGTTCAGTTGGAAGAAATGAGGCAGAATGCCAGAGATTATAAGGCACAGCTTGATGAAATACAGCAGCTTTCCAGAGAATATAAGGATCTTTTGAGTAATTTTACCGTTGATACGGGTAAAACGGAGGATGCACTCAGACAGACCACAGATACACTTACTAAGAAAATCGAAGACAATGATGCTAAAATTCACGATATTGGTGTTCAGACATACAGAAACGTTCAGGCAGTAGTTGAAAAAGCTCAGGAGAAAAATGCAGAAGAGTTTAAGAGCATAAATGCCAGACTGGAGACTATACAGGTGGCACTTGAGTCAGGCAACGGTGCAACCATGCCGGTCATGATTATCACTATGCTGCTTGTACTGGCAGATCTTATTTTGAATGTTCTTAAGCTTTTTGGTTTACTTTAATGAAATATAAATAGAAAGATTTTTTTATATGGTTTCAGGTAGTACAAGTTTTCACAGGAAAATAAAAATATGGTTTCTACATTCTGCCCTTGTGGTGATCACTGTATGGATATTGTTTATGCCAAGTATGGTGAAATTTGAAAAGGGTGGAAATAACACTTTTGCAGTCAGATTAAACAATGTTGATGTAGGGATTCTTGAGTCGAAAAGTGACGCATATGAAGCGCTCAGAATGGCCAGACGAGCAATATCAAATGGAAGTTCGGAGCTGACTCTTGCCACTGCGGATATGGAAATTGAAGGCAGTAACGTACTCTGGGGCACAGTTGAATCTGTTTCTACTGTTTCCAAAAGAATGGAAAGCGTCCTTAATAACAGCAAAAAAAGCACTCTCAACAGGGCATATTCCATAAAGATAAATGAATTCTCGGTGAATCTTGCAAGCCTGGATGACGTTATGAAGCTTTTGGATACTGCTCTTTCCAAGTATGATACCGAGGATAAGTATGATGTGAGCCTTGTGCTGGATCCCGGCCGTGAAGTTAATGTGCTCACCACCCACGTGATGAGTAAAGCGGAAGTAAAAAAGGAAGAGGAGAAATCCCAAAACAGTATGCCGGAGGCGGGGTTTTCCGCTCAAATAGCAGAAATAGTGGATGACGCCACTCCGCTTTCGTACGATAAAGACTTTTCGGATTATGAACTTGGATTGATGGAAATTGATTTCAATGACAAGGTAGAGATTGTGGAAAGCTACCTTCCGGAAGAAGAACTTGCTGACGTGGAAACAGCCATAGATGATGTTACCAAGGATAAGGAAACCAATCAGATTTATGAGGTTAAATACGGAGACACTTTGAGTTCAATTGCTCTGCAATATGGACTTACTCTTTCGGAGCTTATTGCCATGAATGAATCTCTTGAGGATGAGCACACCAGGATAAGAGCCGAAGATGAACTGATTGTTACTGTTCCGGAACCTGAACTCTCCGTGAGATATGTGATTCAGGAATATTATGAAGAAGACTACGAGGCTGAGGTTCAGTATGTTGACAATAACTCCTGGTATACGACTCAGACAAAGGTTCTTCAGGAGCCTTCGGCGGGACACAGAAAAGTTGTTGCCAGAGCCAGCTATGTAGATAACAGTGAAGAGAACCGTGAGATAGAAAAAGAAGAAGTTACCTATCAGGCGGTTCCTAAGATCGTGGAGAGGGGTACTATTGTACCGCCAACTTATATTAAGCCTATTTCAGGAGGCCGTTTTACTTCCGGATTTGGAAGAAGAAATGCACCCACAAAAGGTGCAAGCACTTATCATAAGGGCGTAGACTGGGCTACTCCGGTGGGAACTGCTGTTGTTGCATCATCCTCGGGAGTTGTAACCCGTGCCGGATGGGGAAGCGGATACGGTTATTGCGTTTATATTAAACATGCTGACGGAAGAGAGACAAGATATGGACATCTGTCCAAGGTCCTTGTTTCTGTGGGACAGTCAGTTAAGCAGGGACAGAAGATTGCCCTTTCGGGTAATACAGGTGTTTCTACGGGTCCGCATCTTCATTTCGAGATACTTATTAATGGATCCCAGGTAAATCCGCTGAATTATTTAAACTAATATCGCTATAGATGTGCCAAAGACTGATAATGACCAGAGTTGATTGGGAATATTGTACAGTTTTTGCAGCATAAAATATGCATGTTTTACAAAATGCAATGATTGTGGTATAAATAATATTTGTTTAATGTAAGATTGAGTAACGATGCAACAGAGAGGTTGCTTATGGAAAAGTATGTAATAAAAGGCGGTAATCCGCTTGTGGGTGAAGTTGAGATTGGCGGAGCCAAGAATGCTGCGCTTCCGATTCTTGCTGCAGCCACAATGTCGGATGAGACCGTATATATAGATAATATGCCGGATGAAGCGGATACAAATGCCATGCTGCAGGCAATAGCCAGCACTGGAGCTTTTGTGGAGAGATGCGGAAGACATGCGGTAAAGATAAATGCATCACAGATTAAGGATTGCACAATAGAGAACGATTATATCAAGAAAATCAGAGCTTCATACTATCTTTTGGGAGCTCTTCTTGGTAAATATAAAAAGGCCGGTGTTGTTATTCCCGGCGGATGTAATATCGGACTCAGACCAATAGACCAGCATATTAAAGGATTTACGGCGCTAGGAGCCAGTGTCAGCATTGAACATGGAATCATAGATGCCCATGCTGACAGACTTGTCGGTAGTCATATTTACCTTGATGTGGTAAGTGTAGGTGCCACCATTAATATCATGATGGCCGCATCCATGGCAGAAGGTAAGACGATAATAGAAAATGCAGCTAAAGAGCCCCATGTAGTAGATTTTGCAAACTTCCTTAACAGTATGGGAGCAAATATCAAGGGCGCAGGAACCGACGTTATCAGAGTCAGGGGCGTGGAGAGACTCCATGGAACCGAATATACAATTATACCCGATCAGATAGAGGCCGGAACATTCATGCTGGCCGCAGCGGCAACAAAAGGTGATATTACTGTTAAAAATGTAATTCCCAAGCATTTGGAATCCATAAGCGCTAAGCTCATAGAAATGGGATGTCAGATTCAGGAATCTGATGATGCTGTAAGAGTAGTGGCAACAAAGAGACTTCAGAATACACATGTAAAAACCTTACCTTATCCCGGATACCCAACTGATATGCAGCCACAAATCACGGTGGCTCTAGGGCTTGCCAGCGGAATAAGTATTGTTACAGAAAGCATTTTTGAAAACAGATTCAAGTATGTTGACGAACTCACCCGAATGGGAGCAAGTATTAAGGTAGAAGGCAGTACAGCTATTGTGGAAGGCGTTGATAAGTATACGGGAGCAGTAGTTTCAGCTCCGGATTTAAGAGCCGGTGCAGCTCTTGTAATTGCAGCCCTGACTGCAGAAGGCTATTCAACTATAGAGGATATCAAGTATATCGAGCGTGGATATGAGGATCTGGATCAGAAACTCAGAGATCTCGGAGCTCAGATTGAAAAGGTTGATTCAGACAGAGAAATTCAGAAGTTTAAAATGAAAAATGCGTAAGCTCATGGGCTTACGCATCTTTTATGTATTAGAAAACGACTTTAAAGCAGTTCCTGAATATATACTCCCGGGCATTTTGTAAGATCAATATAATCATCGCCAACCTTTATAGTCGGACGCGACAGATAGGTCTTATTTATGAATATTATTTCACCGTATTCTCCGGTATTAAGCCTGACTGAATTAAGAAGATATGTATTCACTATGTTCTTAAGGAAACATAGAATTGTCTCAGCGTCATATTTCTGGAAACCTTCATCCTCAAACATTGATATTGCAATAAAAGGGCATAAAGGACCGCGATAATATCTGGCACTGGTCATAGCATCGTAAACATCCGTAATTGCAACTACCTTTGCAAATTTGTCAATCTGCGGCCCGTGAAGATGAAGCGGATAACCGGAACCATCACATCTTTCATGGTGCATGACAGCAGCGTTTTTGACATGAGAACTAACGTTAAGAGATCTAAGAACCTCATAACCGCGCTGTGGATGAGTTTTGACTATGGAATATTCGCTGTCTGTAAGTTTACCCGGTTTGGTGATAATAGAATCGGGAATAAGTATTTTTCCAATGTCATGAAATAAACCGGCTTGTGTTGCTATTGCAACCTCATCTTCATCCCATTTTAGCCACTGAGCCAGAATGTTTGACATCAGTGCCACATTTATACAGTGGGTGTAGGTTGCATCGTCGTACATTCTCAGGTTGTGAAGCATTTCAAAAATCTCGGAGGTAGTCTGCCCTTTTTTTAAAAGATCATAGATGGGAGCAATCATTTCTGCAGCGTTTAACTCTGTTTTATGTGTGACTACGTCGTTTATAGATTTTTCAAAGCTCTTTGCGCATAGTTCGAAATCTTTTTTGAATTCTTTAAACTCACGGGATTGCTTAAGGCGTTCCGAATAAGACAGACCGGAACCCCCGGGACTGTCAACTACTATTTTTTCAATAGGGTCGTCCTCAACGAGAACATCCAATATTGAATAGAAGGCAAGACGGGCAATATCCTTGTCCTCGAGGACAGTGCCCTTGTCCAGCAACTTAATATGAGAATCATATGTGGTTACATCGTTAGCCAGTACCATACCCGGAACCAGCTTCCTGGTAATAATTCGTTTCATGAAAACCTCGGTAATATGTGGAGTTTTAGAAGAATTATATATAAAAATTATAATTTTGCTATTTTCCGTTGTCAAACAGCTCCCTATGATTTTATAAATAATTCAGACTTGACAGATTTTTTTTTAGATACTAACATATCCTTTAGAAAATATGATTCTTCGGGGCAGGGTGTGATTCCCAACCGGCGGTAAAGTCCGCGACCCGCTTAGGCGGCTGATTTGGTGAGATTCCAAAACCGACAGTATAGTCTGGATGAGAGAAGAATGCGCAATATTCATTTTTGTGGTAGCCCCAGGACTAGGTTTATGCCTTCTTGGAGCTTTTTTATTTCTCTATTACCGAACCCGATGGACAAGACAAAGGAGAGAAAAAAGAAATGAATGAAACAAACACACTATTTAGCACAATCAAAGACAATTGGGGACACTTTGCTGCACTTATCATCTTGATTTTGGTAGCGTTTGCTGTCACTTTGGTGGTTGAAAAACTTGCTGCCAAAAAGGAAAAGGAGTTAAACGGAAGAAGCGAGGCAATGTTCAGCATCAGAAAGGTTGCAATTATTGGAGTTTTCTCGGCTATATCTTTTGTGCTCATGCTGATAGAATTTCCACTTCCTTTTGCACCTTCCTTCTACAAATTTGATTTTAGTGATATACCTGCTCTGATAGGCGGATTTGCAGCAGGACCTATGGTTGGAGTTATGATTGAATTCATAAAGGTCTTTCTGAATATTCTTATCCAGGGAACCACATCTGGATTTGTAGGCGAGATTGCAAACTTTGTTGTTGGAGCTGCGTTCATATTGCCGGCAACTATTATTTACAGATTTAAGAAAACCAGAAAGGTTGCACTTATCAGCTGCCTTACCGGCACAGTATGTATAGCTGTAGTGGGGTCACTTCTTAATGCCTTTTTCCTTCTTCCTGCTTACGCGGTAATGTTTGGAAGTGGAATAGATGCCTTTGTAGGGATGGGGGCAGCTATTAACCCTGCAATTTCAAACGTTACAACCTTCTGCCTCTTTGCTGTTGCACCGTTTAATCTGGTTAAAGGAGCTGTTGACAGTCTTATAACTTTCCTTGTTTACAAGCAGCTAAGCCCTATTCTTAAGGCTGATCCAATGGTTGCGTCAAGAAAAGCTCCTGTAAAGGCTGATGTATAACAATATTTTATGTGTCTACAGACCCACATCGTTACCGACAGGTTCAGGACCGGTAACAATGTGGGTTCTTTTTATGCCTAAGTGCTTGTGATTTGTGATATGATGGAAGAGACAAAATATAGATTTAAAATTCTATTAACGGGGTTTAATTATGGATATTGTTACTAAACATGAGACTTTCAGCGCTGAGGAAACCTTTGAAATCGGGAAGAGAATCGGCATGAATGCTCAGCCCGGGATGGTCTATACACTTATTGGCGACCTTGGTGTCGGCAAGACGGTTCTTACGCAGGGAGTTGCAAGAGGCCTTGGCATAGAAGGTGCTGTCAGCAGCCCGACTTTTACCATTCTTCAGGTTTATGATGAAGGAAGAATACCCTTTTATCATTTTGACGTCTACAGGATCGGTGATGTTGGCGAAATGGATGAAATCGGTTATGAGGATTATTTTTACGGGGACGGAATCTGTTTCATTGAATGGGCTAACCTGATTGAGGAAATTCTTCCTGAGCATTACACGGAAATTGTAATTGAGAAAAATCTTGATAAGGGCTTCGACTACAGACTTATCACAATGACAAAAAAATAAAAACAGGAGTATTGGCGGTTGATATGAAAATTCTTGCCATTGATACCTCCGGGCTTGTGGGATCGGTTGCCATAACTGATTCTGACATGCTCGTTGCACAGTTTTCAATTCAATATAAGACAACACATTCGGAAATTCTTTTGCCGATGCTAAATGATATCAGCGAGAAGATAAATCTTGATATGTCCACCATAGACGCTATTGCAGTGGCTAAAGGACCGGGATCTTTTACCGGCCTCAGAATAGGCTGCGCAACGGCCAAGGGACTGGCGCTTGCAATAGATAAGCCTATTGTGCCGGTTCCTACTGTTGATGGTCTTGCCTATAACCTTTATGGTGTGGAAAAAATAATATGTCCTATGATGGATGCCCGCAGAAATCAAGTATACACCGGACTTTATACGTTTGTGCCCAAAATGCCTGAAGGCAAAGCGTTGGAGAGAACCTTTGACATGCAGGTAATACATGAACAGTTTGCATCTTCTGTAGAGGACATAGTTTCAATTCTCAATGAAACGGGAAAGCCGGTAGTCCTTCTGGGTGACGGTGTTCCGGTCTATCACGATATATTGGAAAAGAGCCTTAAGGTGCCTTATTCAGTTGCACCGCTTCATCAGAACAGGCAGAGTGCAGCTTCAATAGCAATGCTGGCAGCCCGTTATATAGAGGAAGGACTGGCAGTAAATTCGGATGAATTTGCACCTGATTATTTAAGACTATCTCAGGCAGAACGCGAAGCAAAAGAAAAAGAGCAAAACGGACCTGGCACTGAGAAGGCGCGAGCGCAAAGACGGATGGAGCAAAGACAGGCTCCGGGAATTATTCGTATCAGGGAAATGAATGCGGAAGACATAGAAGATGCCTACAAGCTGGAAGCAATGAACCTTGGAAAAGAAGCCTGGTCCCAGAAGCAGCTTCTGGATGCTCTCACAAGAGATGATACAATTTATCTTGTGGCTGAAAAGGCTGGAAGGATAGTGGGACTTTGCGGTGTCCGCAATATATCCGGGGACGGTGAGGTTACCAATGTCTCTGTTTCAGGTGACTGCCGCGGCGAAGGAGTTGGATACAAGATGGTAAAGCAGCTTCTTGAGCGGGGGCATGGAATCGGGATAACAGATTATACTCTGGAAGTCAGAACAGAGAATTCGCCCGCAATTCACTTGTATGAAAAGCTCGGTTTCAGGAGCGAAGGAGTAAGACCGGGGTTTTATGACAGCCCAGAGGATGATGCTGTCATTTATTGGAAACGCCGGAATATAGATTAAAGGATAGTAAAATATGATAGATGTATGCCTGCTTGGAACCGGAGGAATGATGCCGCTTCCAAACCGCTTTCTCACGTCGCTTTTTGTGAGATATAACGGGAAATGTGTTCTCATCGACTGCGGTGAGGCAACACAGATAGCTATGAAGAAAAAAGGCCTTAGTGCCAAACCTATTGATATAATTTGCTTTACACATTTTCATGCGGATCATGTCAGTGGACTTCCGGGAATGTTATTAACCATGGGAAATGCCGAGAGGACAGAACCCCTTCTTATAGTGGGGCCAAAGGGAGTTGAGCGAGTAGTCGGTGCTCTGAGAGTAATCGCTCCTGAACTTCCGTTTGAGATAAAGTTCATGGAGATAACTGAAGACGAGATGTCTTTTGAACCTGAAGGAATGCCTGGATTTGAGATAAAGGCATTTAAGGTTAATCACAACATTACATGCTATGGCTATACCATGTCGTTAAAACGTCAGGGTAAATTTGACGTAGAGGCTGCTCTTTCTGCCGGAATAGACAAACAATACTGGAGCAGACTACAAAAAGGAGAAATCATTACCGCTGAGGATGGTCGTGTATTTACTCCGGATATGGTTCTTGGCAGCGAGAGAAAGGGAATAAAGCTTACCTACACAACCGATACAAGACCTACTGACAGTATTGTGGCAAATGCCCAAAATTCCGACCTTTTTATCTGTGAAGGTATGTATGGCGAAGCCGATAAGTTAAAAAAAGCCAGAGAGTACAAGCATATGACCTTTTATGAGGCAGCAGCCATGGCAAGAGACGCCGGGGTAAAAGAAATGTGGCTTACCCATTACAGCCCCTCTTTAGTAAACCCAAAGGATTTTCTGGCCGATACAAAGAAGATTTTTCCGAATTCAATTGCAGCCAAGGATGGACGTAGCGTAGAGCTTAGATTTGAGGAGTAGGAAAACATGGAAAAGAGTGGTTCACGATCAGCGATAATAAAATCTGTTGTACTGGTGGTTCTTGGAGCAGTTATTATTCTTGGTATTTATTTTCTTTTTACAAGAAATAAAAAATCAGATAAAGAGGAGAACTACCAGCTTACCGTAGTAGATGAGATTACCACGACCAATCTGGAAAAAAACTATCCTGCAGATGCCAGGATGGTTGTGGAATTCTACGGGAAAATAATGAGAACCCTCTATAGAGAGACATATACCGAGGAACAACAGATGAAAATGCTGGATGTTCTGGCAGGAATCATGGACGATGAGCTTATGGCCAACCAGCCCGGTTTTTCCCAGTACATGAGAAGTGAAGTGGCACAGCGCCAAAAAGAAGACTATTCAATTGTGGCCTACGTGGTACAGAATGCGGAACCCAATGTGGTTAAAGTGGATGGTAGAAAGATGTGCAATATAGATTGCCTGTTTTCCCTTAGACATTCAACCGTTACCACTGCTTCATATTACCAGTTCATTATGCGGCAGGATGATGAGGGTAAATGGAAAATCCTCGGCTGGGTAGTGAAACAGGATGAAAATTAAAGCAAAACAGGATAGGTTTACGATATGGAAATAAATAAAAACGTTGAGGATGACGGAGTCATCTTTATGTCAATCAAAGAAATAACAGAAGATACTCCCGGCGAAAATACGAAAAAGACCTGTGAGAAAAGCGAGGGAGTATCCGGAGACGAAAAGTCAGTTACAATTCTTGCTATAGAGAGCTCCTGTGATGAAACTGCTGTGGCTGTTGTAAGAAATGGCAGAGAGGTCCTTAGTAACATTATATCTTCCCAGATTGCACTTCATACCGTATACGGCGGTGTTGTGCCTGAAATTGCATCCAGAAAGCATGTGGAAAAGATTAATGGGTGCATACGGGCAGCTCTTTCCGAAGCAGGGGTTACTCTGGATGATATTGATGCGGTAGCTGTGACCTACGGCCCGGGGCTTGTAGGAGCACTTTTGGTGGGAGTTTCCGAGGCAAAAGCAATTTCTTTTGCTACAGGAAAGCCGCTTATCGGTGTTCATCATATTGAGGGACATATTAGCGCCAACTTTATTGAAAATAAAGATTTGGAGCCGCCTTTTGTGTGTTTGGTAGTTTCCGGCGGTCATTCTCATCTGGTGGTAGTCAAGGACTACGGAGAATATGAGATAATAGGCCAGACCAGGGACGATGCTGCGGGTGAGGCTTTTGACAAAGTTGCCCGGGCAATCGGCCTGGGATATCCGGGTGGACCCAAGATTGATAAGGCAGCAAGAGAAGGCAATCCGGATGCATTTACTTTTCCTCAGGCTAAAATTCCCGATGCGGAATACGACTTTTCTTTTAGCGGATTAAAATCTTCGGTATTAAATTATATAAACCAGGCAAAAATGCAGGGAAATGAACTTAATCAGGCGGACATTGCCGCATCCTTCCAAAAAGCTGTTGTTGAGGTTCTTGCGGGTCATGCAGTAAAGGCCTGCAAGGAATTCGGCTATGACAAACTGGCTATTGCAGGGGGCGTTGCTTCTAACTCTGCTTTAAGAGATCTTATGGAAAAAGAGTGTGCTGCTAATGGTATAAAATTTTACAGACCATCGCCTGTTCTTTGCACGGATAATGCTGCTATGATAGGTGCAGCAGCATATTATGAGTACATAAAGGGCATCAGATTCGGGCTTGATATGAATGCGGTTCCCAACCTTCCGCTTGGTGACAGGGAGCGTAGATTCCACGGAAGAGGCTGATGGTTTTTTACGAGTCGCGGACGGTCTTGGTCTTGTTTAGAAAATGAGGTGGCAGATTTTATGAAAACAGTTGCAATAGTACTGGCAGCCGGCAGTGGCAGCAGAATGAATTCTGATGTAAAAAAACAGTATATGGAGATCGGGGGGAAGCCCCTTATTTATTACTCACTCAAGGCCTTTGAGGAAAGCATTATTGATGACATAGTTCTGGTGGTATCCAGAGGGGATGTGGATTATGTCAGAGAAGAAATAGTGAATAAATTCAGCTTTGACAAGGTTACGGCCATTGTCGAGGGCGGGCTTTATCGCTATCACAGTGTAAGACTGGGGCTAATGGCAGCAGCTCCCGACTGTGAATATGCTTTTCTTCATGACGGCGCGAGACCTTTTATTACAGATGAGATAATAATGAGAGCTCTGCACGCAGTAAAGGAATATGGTGCAGCGGTTGTTGGCATGCCGGTGAAAGACACCATAAAGCTGGCAGATGAAAAAGGCTTTGCATTGAGTACCCCTGACAGAGCACATACCTGGCAGATTCAGACTCCGCAGGTCTTTTCATATAAAATGATACTTGATCTGTATAAAAGACTGGACAGAGAAGAAGGGGAACTCATGGCAAAGGGTATCAACATCACAGATGATGCCATGGTTGTGGAATATTTCACGGACAAAAAAGTTAAACTGGTGGAGGGATCTTACAACAATATTAAGATAACTACCCCTGATGATATACCTGCGGCTGAGGCCATATTGAAGGCCGGGGGTTGATAGGGAGTTTTATTGTTATGAAAAAAATAAATGTTTTGATGGTGGGACCCGACAGGGGAGTTCATGGCGGCATTTCTGCTGTTGTCAACGAGCTGTATGCCGCAGGCCTTGATTCAAAAGTAAACCTGAAATACATAGGAACCATGAAAGAAGGCAGCAAGCTTAAAAAGCTTTTTGTAGCTGCCTTTGCTTATGTGCGTTTTTTGAAGAAAATTGGCCGGTGTGATGTGGTTCATATACATTTTTCTTCAGACTCCAGCTTCCTCAGGAAGTCTGTATTTATTAAGACTGCCCACAGGCTCGGAAAGCATATATTGCTCCATCAGCACGGCGGGGATTTTAAGACCTTTTATGGAAAACAGCTGGATGAAAAAGGAAAACGAAATGTCAGACGGACTCTGGCCATGGGAGACAGAATGCTGGTGCTGACCAAGGGGTGGAAAGACTTTTTTTCAAAACTTCTTGATGAAGAAAAGATTGAAGTATTTCCCAACGGAGTGTTAACCGGTAAGCCTTCGGGGCAAAGCGAAAGCAACGAAGGATCTGTTTTTTTCGGGAAAAAAGAATACAACAAAATTCTTTTCCTGGGGCGTATATGCAAAGATAAGGGAATTGATGAACTCTTGGAGGCATTGAGTTCAATTCATAAATATCGCCCTGATGTTCACTTGTATATTGGCGGAATCTACGAGGACAGCTCATATAAAAGCAAGGTTGACGCCTGCAGAGATTATGTGACTTACCTTGGGTGGATCCGTGGAGAAGAAAAAGAAAAGTATCTTAGAAAAAGCGGTATATTGGTCCTTCCCTCTTATTATGAAGGATTTCCGGTGTCTATAATTGAGGCAATGTTAAGAGAGAATGTTGTTATTGCCAGTGAGGTGGGAGGAATCCCAGATATAATAGATCAGGACAAAAACGGTATTTTAATCCCCGCAAAAGATGCTAAAGCTCTGGAGAATGCAATTTACAGAGTGCTGGAAGACAACAGGTTTGCTCAGGAGCTTGGAGAAAACGGTCGAAAGACGGTTTTGGAAAAGTACTCCGTGGAAAGAAATGTGGACAGGCTTGTTGATCTGTATAGGGAGTTTGTGTCTTAAGGTAAATGATTTTTACTGAGTTTATACTTTATTTATTTGATTGGTGATGTTTAAGACATTATAATTGCGATAGTGTTTGTGATATTTGAGTTTTCATAGATGATTTTCATGGTGTTTTGGAAAAAATCCAACTGTGTTTTTAGTAAAACAAAAGACAATGATCATTTGTCACGAATCCCAGATATGAAGCGCTTTTTAGTGGGATGACGAGCTTAGACGGTATCGGTATAATGTCATAGCAATTGATAGAATATCATAAGATAATAAAAAAATTAAAAAAAATTCAAAAACATGCTTGACATGTATGCCTGGCTTTGATAATATATATCTTGCGCTGCGGCGAGAGCGGTAAGCAATCAAAGCTAGAGCGAAATCTTATTTAAGTAAATAAATAAGACAACTCGGAGCGATATCGAAGCGGTCATAACGAGGCGGTCTTGAAAACCGTTTGGCGGCAACGCCACAAGGGTTCGAATCCCTTTCGCTCCGCTTAATTATGAACACGCTGCTACAA
>JAEEGF010164560.1_pt1 | contig 50263 bp, 29 predicted proteins | sample 9134171 | NCBI WGS metagenome assembly JAEEGF01 (sample SAMN16246542, study PRJNA631951) | gut metagenome | biome: gut microbiome; feature: rumen; material: AP-attached | host: Bos | place: Iran: Karaj | collected 2018-10
CTGGAAAAAATAGCAGAAACAGCAGGCATGGTAACTGTATATAAGACAGATGAAAAAGACATAGCGGTTTCAGGAGGAAGCCTCTTTATAGCAAACGCGAATAAAAGGGGAGTTACTTTTGATAAGCTCATATCCTTTCTAAAAGGTGAAATCCTGCCGTATATGATGCCGTTTTCATATGTCAGGGTAGATGCAATTCCTCAGAGTAAAAATGGCAAGGTAGATCACAAAAAGCTTGGAGAACTTGTAAAGAATGAAAGTAATGCAGGTGATGCAAATGTTAAAAAAGCAGAAAAAGAGAATCTGAGCGAATTAGAAAAAATGATGAAGGAGATATTTGAAAATGCCTTAGGCAGCAAGGTAAATGCTTTCGATAATTATTTTGAACTAGGCGGAGATTCCCTCACAGCAACAACCATTATCAGTAAACTAAGGGAAAAGAATATAAGCGTTTCTATTAAGAACATATTTGAGAATCCAAGCATAGCGATGCTCGCAGAATATGTAAAGAAAAATAGTGGACAGAAGGTGGATAAAAACTCATTTAATGAATTAATTGTTGATAAGTCAAAGGAATTTGAACCATTCCCTCTAACTAGTGTGCAGTTTGCATACTGGGTAGGTAGAAAGGGAGCCTTTGATATGGGAAGTGTATCTACTCAGTGCTACTTCGAATTTGATTGTAAAAATCTTAATGGTGCTAAACTACAAAAGTGCATAAATTCCATGATAGCAAGGCATGGAATGCTGAAAAGCGTAGTCTCTTCAAACGGAAAACAGCAGATAATGAAAAAAGCACCGATTTATATAGTTCAGACAGAGGATGTTTCATGCTTCGATAAAGACTCAAGAGAGGATTATTTAAAAGAAAAAAGAAAAAGACTCAGCAGACAGGTCTTAGATCCGGAAAAGTGGCCGTTGTTTGATTTTAAGCTATCAGTAATAGATGAAGAAACAAGCAGGCTGCACATCACCTTCGATAACCTGATACTAGACGGCTGGAGCATGTTCTATCTGCTGGATGAATTAGCTGAAAGATACAATGGAGGCTATGAAGAGAAGAAGGAGATAGGAATATCCTTCAGAGATCAGGTGATGACCTTAGAAGCACATAGAAATACAGAAAAGTATAACGAGGATAAAAAATACTGGCAGGAAAGAGCAGAAGGCTTTAGCGCAGCCCCTATACTTGCCATGAAGAAAAATCCGGATAAGAATAATCTTAATTTTAATAGAAAGAGCATGAGGTTAAATCAGAAGGAGTGGAGCACTCTTTCAGAGATAGCAAGAGAAAACTCCATAACCCCAACGGTATTTTTATTGACAGCTTTTTCAGATGCTCTTAGAGGTTATTCGGATAATCAGAATTTTACACTTAACCTAACGCAGTTTGAAAGAAATTATGCACATGAGGAAATAGGCGAATTAGTAGGGGACTTTACAAATCTTACTCTTTTAGAAGTAATAAGCCAAAAGGGCAGCACCTTCTTAGAAAGAGCAGAAGGCATTAAGAAAAGGCTCCTTACAGACCTAGAGCATTCGCTTTACTCAGCTGTAGAATTTGAAAGAGATTTAAGAAGAGGCGATGGAAAATCAAAGGCAGCTCTTATGCCGATTGTATTTACCAGCGGACTTGGAATGAAGAAGTGGAATGATGAAAGATGGCTTGGAAAGCTTGAATATAACATTTCACAGACACCTCAGGTATGGATAGATCACCAGATAGTAGAACACGAAGATGGTCTAGAGCTTAACTGGGACTGTGTAGATGAAGTGCTAGCAGAAGGGCTTACAGCTGAAATGTTTGCGTATTATGAAAGCATAATAAGAAGCTACATAGAAAATCCGGAAAAAATAAAGGAAAAAGGCACCGGCCAAAAATTAAAGGAAAGTGAAAAATTTTGGAATAAAGAGGCAAAGGTTTCAGAAAAAACTGATAGCAAGGGTTGTAACAGCAAGGAAGCTAGCGGTAAAGAAGCTAACGGTAAAGAAACTAGCGGTAAAGAAACAGATAGCAAAGAAACTAATAATGAAGAAACATATGAGAATGAAGCTGAAATAAACGGTTCTTTAAAAGAACTTGAAAATATCTGGGAAAAGATACTCAAGGTAAAAATAAGCTATGACAAGAGCTTTTTCGAACAAGGCGGAGATAGCCTTGGAATGGTACAGATGGTAAATGATATTCATGATGCATTTGGAGTGGACGTGACCATAGTGGATATAGCAGAGCATGATGAAATCCGTAAATTAGCTGAATTTATTGATGGCTTTAATTACGAAGGAACCATATAAGACTAAAAGAGAAATGCAGCAAAAAAAAATAAGCACCCAATAAGGAAAATATATGGAAAAATCTATTGTAGTAGGGGTACTAGGAGGAAAAGGCCAGATCGGCAGGCAGGTAATACGCCTGCTTGCCGGGCAAGGTCTTAAAATAATTTGCGGAACTCGCAGTGTCCAAAAGGAAGATGAAGCCTATGTAGATATTAATGATAAAAAAAGCTTAACAGAATTCATTAAAGACTGCGATGTGATAGTAAATTGTACAGGACCATCCTTTATTACCTCAAAGAAAATAATGCCAGAAGTATTGGCTATGGGAAAGCACTATGTTGATGCTTTTGGATGGTCTGGAAAAGAAACTAAGGAATGCGAAAAATCAGCGGCAGTGTTAAATGCAGGAAGCGTCCCGGGCCTTATAGGAATATTAATAAAAGCACTTGCAAATGAAAGTACCAGGGAAATACAGGTGTATAGCGGAGGTTATGAAAAAGGAAGTGCGGCAGCTCTTGGAGATATAATTCTAAGTAGCATAAATGGATATTCAAAAAGCAGCAGCTACTGTGAAAAGGGGAAATATGTTCGTGATATTGAAAGAAAAGAAGTGGAAGTAGAAACACCAAAAGGAAGCTTAAAGGCACAGGAAATAGCGACCGATGAAATAAGAAAGGTATCAGAAAAATTAAATGTCCCGGTAATACGAAATTACAATATATGGTCAGATGATAAACTTACCGGAATAATAATGAAGGGCTCGGTTAAAGCAATGGAATGCAGGAGCGAAGAAGAATATATGGAATTATTTGAAAGTCTCAGCAAAGAAATAGCTGAAGATCAAAATGAATCCCGTCTAAATAAATTGTTGGAGAAAAATCCTAAAGAAAAAGAGTCTTTGGAAAAAGAGCCCTGGTATCTAATAAGAGTAGTAAATTCAGATGAAATGTTCTCTGAAACAATAGAGATAAGCACCAATAATAGCAGCACTCTTACGGCAGCAGTTGCGGCAAAAAGTGCACTGCTATTATCGAAGGGAAAAATAAAGCCGGGAATATATTGGCCTTTTGAGGTAATAGAACCATCAGAAATGCTAGACTATCTTGAAGAGCTTTCCTTTGAAGTAAATAGATATGGAGAAGTATAGAAATGAAAAAAATAAGAGTACTATTATGTGGGACGGTATTTGGACAAATATACTTAAGAGGTGTATTAAAAAATGAAGCCTATGAAATAAAAGGGATTTTATCGAAGGGCAGCGAAAAATCAAAGGAAATAGCAAATACCTATGGCCTTACAATACATACAGACATAGAGGAAATTAAAAGCGAGGATTATGACTTAGCCCTTGTAGTAGTAAGATCTGGAATAATAGGAGGAAAAGGAAATACGATAGCCTTAAGCCTTATAAACAAAGGAATAAGTGTAATCCAGGAGCAGCCGGTACATGCAGATGAAGCAACGCAGCTATTTAAGGCGGCGGTAAAAAATAACGTTTACTATTCAGTAAACACCTTTTATCCATCGCTTCCGGCTTCAAGAGTTTTTCATAAAAAACTAAATGAACTTAAGGAAAAAGAAGAAATAAAAAGCATAGATGGAAGCTGTTCAATACCAGTGCTGCTGCCGTTTATAGATCAGGTATGCCGTATCGCGGGAGGGGTTCATCCTTATGTAATAGATGATAATAAAATCATTCAGACCTCAAGAAAAACAGTGATGGGGGTAAAAATATGCGGAATTGAATGCATCCTTTCAATAAATGGAACCTTAAAAAAAGCAGATATAGAAGATAGTGCATACCTTTTGAATTCAATGGATGTAATGTTTAAATCAGGAAATCTTATGTTGACCGAGGTAAATGGACAGGTAGTATTTATACCAAGGCCGTATATAGTAGAAGAATATCTAAAGCAGGGAAAAGCAGATGCAAAACAGGATAAAATCGCTACAGAGCTTTTGTGCGATTATAGTGGTAAGCGTTTTACAGAGCTTTATGCAAAAGAATGGCCAGAGGCAGTGTGCAACTATTTAAGTGAAAAGGAAGAGAAAATCAGAGCAAAGAAATGCGATATATCAGAAATGCAATACTATATGGGATTATGCGAATTATGGAAGGATATTTCAGATAGAATAGGCAGATAATGATATTTGGAGGAAATAATGGAAGAATTTGTAAAAGAATGTAGCAAGAAGGGGATAGTGATTGAATGTAAGGAAGGAAATAAACTATCTTATAAAGCAACCAAGGGGCCTATTGACAGAAGCATGCTTTTATTCATGAAAGAAAATAAAGAAGCGCTCATCTCATATTTAAAGGAAAAGGGCTCTGCTGCTAAAGCAGGAATTGAAAATGCAGAAAGCGGAAAAGCAGAAAGCGGAAAAGCAGAAAGAGGAAATGCAGAAAGAGGAAATGCAGGAGAGCTAGCAGCAGGAAATAATAGATATGACGAATTTCCACTTACAGACATACAAAGTGCATATCATGCAGGAAGGCAGAGTGAATATGATTTTGGAGGAACTGGCTGCTATACATATCTTGAAATAAAGACAAAGAAAATAGAAGCAAAGCGTTTTGAAGAAGCTTGGCACAATACCATAATGCGCCATGATATGTTAAAGGCAGTAATAACAAGAGATGGAAAGCAGTACGTACAAATAAATCCTAAAATGCCTTCTCTTGAAGTATATGAAGTGAAGGATAATGAAAAAAGAATAGAAGAAGCTGTAGAAGTGGAAGAAATGCGAAGAATGCTTTCAGCCTATGATTTTAAAATCGGTGAATATCCGATGCATAAATTCATAATAGGACAGGGAAGTGATGAAAGCATTGTTCATTTTAGCGTAGACATGCTTGTAGCAGATTATGTAAGCATAAACATAATCTTAAGCGACGTGTTCGATTATTATGAAAATGGAAGTTTTACAAAAGAAATCGGAGAAACGAGAAGCTTTAGAGAAATAGTATTAGAGAGAAGAAATAAAAAAGCAAGTGAAGCAGACAGAAGTTATTGGATGAAGAAAATAGAAGCGGGAAGCTTTACTGAATTAGATCTTCCACTAAAGCAGGGGGCTGAAAAAGCAGCACCGGTCTTTAAAAGAAGAAAGAAGATATTTAACGAAGATGAATATGCGCGTTTTAAGGAAATTGTATTAAAAAATGGAATAACCATAAACAATGCAATATTGACCACCTATGCCAGAGTATTATCGAATTGGTCAGAGGATAATAAAATCTGCATAAATGTCACATTAATGCAGAGAAATGAAGAAGAAAAAAAGGTAGTAGGAGATTTTACGGCAGTAAATCTATTATGTCTTGAAATAAATAATGAAAGCTTCAAAGAACTAGCAAAAAGAACCCAGATGACTTTATTATCAGACATATCTCACATGAGTTTTTCTGGCGTAGAGGTGATGCGTGAAATAAATAAGAGGGCAGATAAAAAAATAATGTTCCCGGCTGTATTTACCAGCACAGTCGGAACAGACTCTACCCATGATGAAGTGTTAGGCCTTGACATAATAGGAGGAATAAGCAGGACTCCTCAGGTATGGATAGATTGTCAGGTACTTGATAGAAATGGGGAACTAGAAGTGCACTGGGATGTAAGAGAAGGTGTTATAGAAGAAAAGCAGCTAAATGATATCTGGAATACCTTCTGCAATTCCCTTCAGCAAATCAGTGTATCAGAAAACTGGGATGAAATAACCGGTGTAACCTTCCCGGAAGGATATTTTGACAAGATAAATGAGTTTAATGCCGTCACAGAGGAATTTGAACCAAGAATGCTCTATGATGGATTCATAAATAATGTGACTAATAGGCCTGAAAAGGCCGCGATAATACAAGGGGGAGTAGAATATACCTATGGAGAAATAGGTAAATATGTATCTTCTTTGGAGTCTGTTCTATTAGATAGAGGCATAAAGAGAGGAGATAATGTAGCCATAGTATTACCAAGAGGCCCGCTTCAGATTTCAGCGGCGATGGCGATATTACTTTGCGGAGCAGTATTTGTACCTGTAGATATAAATCAGCCTTTTAACAGACAGGAAAAGATAATAGAAACAAGTGAAGCAAAGCTTGTATTTGCGCTAGAAAACCACACAAAACTGAATGAAAAATATAAGGATAAGGTAATAAATCCAGAGCATAATATTGAAAAATCAGACAAGCTATATGTAAACGAAGAAAATACCTATGGCGATCTAGCTTATATAATTTTCACCTCAGGAACGACAGGTGCACCAAAGGGAGTAATGATAACTCACGAACAGGCTGAAAATACAATAACAGACATGAACAAAAGATTTAATGTCACATATAAGGATGTATTTTTAGCACTTACCAAGCTTTCTTTCGATTTGTCTATTTACGATCTTTTTGGAAGCTTTGATGCAGGTGCGACGCTTGTTATGCCAGAAGAAGCAAATGCAACAAATCCATCTAACTGGGCAGAGCTCATAAGTAAATACGGCGTTACGATATGGAATTCAGTTCCTGCATTACTAAAGATGTATATAAAGGAAATGCAGAGCAATGAAAAGAAAATAGAGTTCATTAGATGCTTTTTCTTGTCAGGAGATGTAATAGATTCTTCCATACCGGCAAAGCTTAGAGAAATGTGCAGCAATTATAAGCTGATAAGTCTTGGCGGAGCAACAGAAGGTTCAATATGGTCTATTTACTGGGATATTACTGATAATGATGAGGACATTCTTCCTTATGGAGCAGCACTTACCAATCAGAAAATGCTTATCCTGGATAAAAACGGAAAACAGCTTCCTGTTGGCGTTAAGGGCGAGATAGTAATAGGAGGAAAGGGTGTTGCAGCAGGATATTATAATGATGAAGCCTTAACTAGCACAAAGTTTACCGAAAGTAAAGCTTTAAACACAAGACTTTTCCATACAGGAGATGTAGGCTATATCAGGGAAGATGGCGTGATGATGATCTGCGGAAGAAGGGATAATCAGGTCAAAATCAATGGTAACCGAATAGAAATCGGAGAGATAGAAAGTGCAGTAAGAGCCACTAATGAAGCAGCAGACTGTGCAGTTGTATATCATAAAAATAAAGAAAAGGGCGGAAAGCTTGTTCTTTTCCTTGAACCAAAAGAAACTAGTGAAAAAACAGGAACTGCGGAATATGATTATGAGCAGCTAGAGAAAAAATGCAGAAGTGAATTTGACGGCATTGACAGAAAGAAATATATGTCCTGGAGGCTTAAATCCGATGAAGCAGCCCTTGCGGATATGTATGCCTTCTTTAGACGGATCGGAATATTCCTTGAAGATAGAGAGTATACCAAAAAAGAAATCCATGAAGCATGTAAGGAGCAGGAGGAATTTAACAGCATAATTGACAGATTCCTAAGAGCTCTTGAAAAAAGCATGATTGTAAAAAAATCTGAAAATGGTTATAAGCTTCTTGATGGTGCAAAGACTTATTTTGAACGTGACAGGATCTGGGATGAATTCATGGAGCTTGGAAATGAAATAAATTACGGAAAGAAGCTCATGGAATATCAGAGAGAATCTGGAAAGCATATTTTAGAGCAGGTAAGAGGAGAAATAACCGGCATATCCTTGTTCTTCCCTGAGGGAGGAACTGAGGTGGCAAGGGCGGCCTATGCGGATAATATGATAAACAGCCGTCTTAACGCAATGGTGCTTGACATAATGCAGAGCATTGTGAAGAAAGGCGATAAGCTTCTTGAAATAGGAGCAGGAGTCGGAGGAACGACCTCTGCCGTATTAGAAGGTTTAAAGACAGCTAATATCAGCTACTGCTTTACAGACATATCACAGTTCTTTATCAATAAGGCAAAGAATGTATATAAGGATTACGATTTCATAAACTATAAGCAGCTGGACATAAATAAGGATTATTCAGAACAAGGGTTTAAAGAAAGAGAATATGATGTCATTCTATGCGCAAATGTACTGCATAATTCAACCAACATAGGAGAGAATCTTTCAAAAATCAAAAAGCTCATTAAGTCTAATGGTCATCTTATAATAATAGAGGCAACAAGTGAATCCTATCTGCTTACGACCTCACTCGAATTAAAGGGCGGTCTGGCGGGCTTTACAGACTTTAGAGCAAACGGAATAGATGTATTTATTTCAGGCGAAAAGTGGATTTCACTCTTAAAGGAAGCAGGCTATAAGTGCTTGCTTAATTTGCCGGATAATGATGACGTGATATCAGAGTGCGGACAGGGCGTGATATTATGTAAGAATGAGCATAAGGATGAACTTAAGAATGAGAGAGAAGCAAACAATGTAAACTCACAGCCTAAAAAGTTCGGAAGCGGCGGTGGAATAGATGTAGCATTGATTGAAAAATACATGGCGTCAAATCTCCCTAAATACATGATACCGGAGCAGATAGAAATAATAGATAAAATTCCGCTTACAACCAATGGAAAAGTAGATAGAAAGCAGATGGCGGCAATCTGTGATGAGAGAATTGCAGCTTTGAGCGATAAAGCAAAGCCGGAGGCAAATGAAGATCTTGATGGATTAGAGAGGAAACTTACAGAAATCTGGAAGAATGTTCTAGGAGTAAGTAAAGTAAGTAAAAATGATAATTTCTATTACATCGGAGGAGATTCGCTTCTAATAACTCAGGTGGTATCAGAAATGAGAAAGGAAATCCCGGGACTTGAAAGTGTAAGCTGGGATGAGCTGATGCATAATGCTCTTAATAATCCTACCATAGAAGGACTAGCAGAAGTAATAAAGGGCGATGTATCACCGGATTTAGTAGGTGTTAGAAATGAAGCCAGAGAAGTAACAGAAAGAGCCGGAAAAGAAGGGAAGGTAGAAAAAGCAGCGGCAGAAAAAGCACCGGCTAGCTCTTTAGCTTTTGGTAATAAGAAGCCTTCCTTAAGGGATAGCAGTGTTGTAATCTACAGAGATGTACCAGAAAAGAGAAGGAAGGTACAGGCCTTTTTCCATGCAGGAACAGGACGCCTTGCAGATTATGAATTCCTCATACCTGACATACTAGAAAGGACAGATGATACCAATTCACTGATAGGCTTTGTATATGGAAATGACAAGGAATATCTATCAGCGCCAAAGGAGCAGCTAATATATCTTAGGGCGGAAAAGTATGCATCGATACTTATGTCCATGGAGCTAGAGAGCTACGAACTCATAGGCTACTGTGTAGGAGGCTTTTTAGCGTTAGAGACAGCAAGGATAATGCTTGAAAGAGGGGGTAAGGTTGAAAGAGTAGTAATGATATCTTCGGAATTAGCAACCCATATGGTATCCAATCAGCTACTTATGGAAATTGCATATGGTGCAGCAATCGGTCTTGATATGAGAAAGACAGGATTATCCATAGATATAAATGAAATGAGAGAGGCTCTAGAGGAAATCCTAGAAGGAGAAAATAGAAATATCAAAAATTCAGAGCTCCTTCGCTTAAAGGGAAAATGGCAGAAATATGCCGATATGTTCATAGATTTATGCGATGAAGACCATGAAGGAAGATTAAAGCATATATTCGACTCAGCAGGTGGAGATAAATTCAATGGAAATGAAAGCACCTTTGCGATGTTTAAGCTCTTATACAATATCTTTGATCATACCTTTAAGGGCATGATGAATTATCCTTTTACTGGAAACTATTTAGGAAAGGTGCTCTATCTTGAAGCGCCTACCATGAATTCATTTTATCCGCATACCAGAAAGAAGCAAAATATATCTGATGTATGCGTAGGAGATATTGAAGTGAAAAAAATAGCAGGTAACCACGCTACCTGCCTTTTAAAAGAAAATTACAAGGATGTATTAAATGCAATTTTATCGTAAGCCGTTAAGGTGAATAACATACCGAAAGGGCATAACCATCAAGTATTTTGGTGAAAATATATTTTAAATAGGGGCCATCGAGGGTGTTTACGGAGCGCAGGTCAGATAAAAGGCCGCGTCCGGAACATTTCGAGAAGGCCTCTTTTCTTGTCCAGATTTCAAAGAAACGTTCATTTCTCTTATCGCCTGTTTCTTCAAGAACGTATTTTTTTTCTTCTAGATGGAAAACTGAATCCATTACCTTTAAGGGAGCAGCCTTTATCCTCTCGATATCGGTACCTATTGATCCGTTTTTGATGACACCAAGAAAAACAGCATTCTTAGTATGGGAAAAATTGAAGTCGATACTATCAGAGCCTAATAAATGTCCGCACTTATCAGGATCTAAATAAGGCTTTCCGTTTTCCTCATATAAAAAATGTAATTCATTGTTTTTACAATTAAGCAAATGTATAAGGCCGTAACGGGTAAGAATTGCACCATATAAGGAGAGCACCTTATCAACGTCAAAATGGTATTTAAGGATTTTTTCTCTTCTATCAGCTGAAACATATTTTAAAAGCTTCTCATGAAGAGAGCCGAACTGCTCCTCGGTGTTCTTGATCAAATACAGCTGTAAGTTATTAAAAGTCTCACCAGTGTCTTTTGTCATATACACTTGTAGGTCCTTAGGAATTTCTGAATGCTCCATTTGCTTTAGCTCCCTTTTTTTTAACTGAACAATATGAATTACAGCTATTATTTTAATTATGTAAAAGGAATATGTCAATCATTAATGCAAGTCACCGTTGATATGTCACCATTGATGCAAGTCACCAATAATATATGTTACCATTGATGTAAGTTGCCATTAACGTCTTGACAAAGTCCGATAAGATGATATAATAAAATAAACGTTGTAATATTTCTGTAACAATTTAACTTTTTTGTAAAAATTACCAATTTGCTATGGAGGAATTAATGAACAAAAATATAAAGAATATAATATCTAAGAGTGCAGCAGCCGTGGCATTAGCTGCTATGCTCGTGACAGGAGAAGCGGGCTACTGCAATGCAAAGGATTTTGGCATTACCAGAGCAGAAATAATTACTGTAAAGGCGGCGGAAAGCTTTGACTATGTAGTATCAAATGTAAATGAATATGTAAATGTAAGAGCAGAAGCTAGCACTAGTTCAGCAATAATTGGAAAGCTTAAGAAGAATTCTTATGGAAAAATCCTTTCAAGAGGAGAAAAATGGACAAAGATAGAGTCAGGAGAAGTAGTGGGCTATGTCAGCAATAAATACCTTCTCTTTGATGAGGATGCGATAGCAAAGCTTACCTCTCTTAAGAAATATAAGGCCATAGTTAATGCAGGTAAAGTAAATGTCAGGAAAGGAAAGGGAACTGACACAGAAAAGGTCGGCACCGTAGATAAAGGAACCAGATTTAATCTTATTGCCTCAAAGTCAACAGATGAATGGATCTGCGTAAGAGGAAAGGTAAATGGAAAGACAGTAACTGCATATATTTATGCAAAATATGTTGATAAGGTAATAGAGCTTGCGGTGGCAGAAGCAGTAGGAACAGGAAATGCTGAAAATGCTGCAGTTACAGGAGAAAAGGTAACTGAGGCCGAGGAAAGTACAGAAACCACAAAGACAGAGGAAGAAACTAAGACCGAGGAAGAAACCAAGACAGAAACAAAGGAAGAAACCAAGACAGAAACTAAAGCAGAAGAAAAGAAGGATGACAGCGTGCCAGAGCGCACTACCAGAGCAGCAGTGACACTTAGTGATGAAGACATAATAAAGCTTGCGACCATAGTGTATATGGAATCTAACTGTGAGAGCTATGAAGGACAGCTCGCAGTAGCAAACGTAGTAATAAACAGACTTGTAAGCGGAATCTGGGGAGATACCCTTGATGACGTGCTTTATGCACCGAACCAGTTTGCAGGAGCTAAGACAAATATACCAAAATATAAGAATAAGATAAATGAAAGTAATATTAAGGCTGCAAAGGAAGCCGCAGCCGGAAATAATAATATCGGCGACTATATGTACTTCAGAACAGTAAGGGGAGCAAATCTTGCTAGCTACAAGAAATATTATATTTTAGGAAATCACGTATTCCACTGATATCGGTAAAAAGCCCTTCTGAGGGCATAATATAGTACAGGGAAAACGAGAAAAAATACATATTTTGGTGAAAACATAATGCGCAAACTATAAAAAATATGTAATAACTTGCAAACAAAACTGAAATGTGGTAAACTAATACGGCATAGAAGAATGGACTTCTTTGCCGTATTTTTATGTTAGGAGAAATTAGATGAAATATACACTTGTATCACCCTGCCATTTTGGACTAGAAGCAGTTCTTAAAAATGAAATCCTTGAAATTGGCGGAAAGATCGAACTTGTTGAGGATGGAAGAGTTACCTATTCAGGCGATGAAGCACTCATAGCGAGGGCGAATGTTTTTCTTCGTACAACTGAGCGTGTCCTTATTCAGGTAGGAAGGGTACATGCAGAAACCTTTGATGAGCTCTTTGAAGAGACAAAAAAGCTTCCATGGGAGCATTATCTTACAAAGGATGCTAAATTCTGGGTTACCAAGGCTACTTCAATAAAATCAAAGCTTTTTTCACCGACTGACATACAGAGGATAATGAAAAAGGCAATGGTAGATAAGATGTCAATGAAGTATGGAATAAAGCAGTTTCCAGAGGACGGAGCATCTTATCCTCTTAGAGTGTCTTTTTACAAGGATGATGCCATAATAGGACTTGATACCTCAGGCGAGAGCCTTCATAAGCGCGGCTATAGAAGACTTGTAAGCAAGGCGCCGATTACGGAGACCCTTGCAGCAGCTCTTATTATGCTTACACCATGGAAAAAGGATAGAATTCTAATTGATCCTTTCTGCGGAAGTGGAACCATTCCTATAGAAGCAGCTCTTTTAGGCCTTAATATAGCACCGGGACTTAAGCGTAATTTCCTTGGCATGACATGGGATAATATAATAGCTGAGAAGTACTGGGAAGAGGCAAAAGAAGAAGCAAGGCAGATTATGGATACCGAGACAAAGTTATCTATTCAGGGCTTTGACATAGACGCAGACATAATCAATTCAGCAAGGCAGAACGCTAAAGCAGCGGGAGTTGAAGAACAGATTCATTTTCAGCAAAGACCGGTAAAAGAGCTTACCAGTCCTAAGAAGTATGGCTTTGTAATAACAAATCCGCCGTACGGAGAGCGTCTTGAAGAAAAGGAAGCAATGCCAGCTCTTTATAAGGAGATAGCAGAGGCCTTTAAGAACATTCCTACCTGGTCATATTTCTTAATAACAGGCTATGAGGATGCTCAGAAATACCTTGGAAGAAATGCCGATAAAAATAGAAAAATCTATAATGGAATGTTAAAAACTTACTTTTACCAGTATTATGGACCAAAGCCTCCAAAGAGAAATTAAATAGAGGCAATACGGCCTAGGAAGGTTTGAAATGCGGTATATGGGAAAAAGACAGCAGGGATTAGCATTGCTATTTGTGCTCTGCGTGATTATGACAGCTTTTTCAGGATGCGGCAAGGGAAGCGGGGATAAAAGTGAAATCACCAGTTCGTCAATAAAGAAGACAGAGCAGCAGATAGTCACTACAAATTCGCTTTCCCTACTTAGAGATGCGGGCTTTGAAATAGGCAGAGAAGAGGCGGAGTATCACGGTTTTGAATGTTCATCTGAAATTGCAGAAAAATTCAGTAATAAGACTATCATAATCGAGAAAAAGGTATATGGAAAAAATCTCGCAAGAGCGGTATTTTCAGATTCTCCAGTTGATAGGACGATTAAAATCAGTATTTCAGGAATTGAAGAAGGCGGGATAGTCGAGGAAGATATCTATAGGATAAATGATGTTAATGGCCAGATCTATAATGTAAGGCCAAAAATGATCACTCCTACTCCTACCTCTTTTCCATCAATTACTCCAGCTGGAGGCGGATGGGGCGGAGGTTATGATGACGGTCTTGCCTCAAATGAGGATTTTAGATTCTATGAATTCACTGATGATGCGGATATGGTGGAGGCAATCACCATAACAAATTCGGCAGAGGAATCAGATACCAGAAAAGAAGAAATCGAGCTTATGCTCGATAGGACCTATGCCTATGAATTCTATGAGGACGATAATTATTACTATGTGATATTAAGGCGTCCTAAGGATGTCTATAAAAAAATAGTAGTAATAGACGCCGGGCATGGAGGAAAGGATGCAGGAGCGATATCAAAAGATAGTAGGTATTATGAAAAAAATATTGCTCTTGAAGTTACGAACCAGATTAAAGAAATATTAGAGGAGCAGACAGACATAAAGGTCTACTGCACCAGAACTGAGGACAGAAAGCTCACGCTTTCTCAAAGGGTGCGCCTTGCAAATGATACTGAGGCGGATCTGTTCTTAAGCGTACATTGTAATTCCGAGGTGGGAACTACGCTGAATGGGATAGAGGTGCTCTATAGCTCGAAGAATGACTCAGAGCCCCTTAATTCAAAGGAGTTTGCAGCAATATGCAATAAGCATCTAAAGGATGCACTTGGGGATAATAGTAATGGCTTGATTGACAGGTATAAAAATGTATCCATAATCAGATATTCAACTGTTCCAGTTGCTTTATGTGAGTTGGGCTACTTATCTAACATAGGGGATCTGTCAAAGCTTACTAATCATTTAACAATGAACCGTACGGCAAATTCACTTGCCGAGGCTATATTAGAAGCATATCAGGAGATAGAAAAATGAAGAAGTTGATTTTTGCGACATCTAACAAAAATAAGATGATTGAGGTGAGAGCAATATTAGAAGGCATCGATGCAGAAATTTTATCGATGAAGGAAGCTGGTATTGAATCAGATCCGGAAGAGACCGGAACTACTTTTGCAGAGAATGCACTTATAAAGGCTAGGGCGGTAGCTAAAGTGGCAAAAGAAAAATTTGGGGCAGAAAATTGCGAAGTGATAGCACTTGCAGATGACTCAGGACTTGAGGTCGACTATATGAACAAGGAGCCGGGAATATATTCAGCTCGCTTCCTTGGACATGATACCTCTTATGATATCAAGAATAATTACATTCTTGATAAGTTAAAGGGCGTTCCAGATGAAAAGCGCAGTGCAAGATTCGTATGCAGCATTGCCATCATACTAGATGATGGCACAGAAGACGTGGTTACCAGAACAATAGAGGGAAGAATAGGCCATGAAATAAAGGGTGAAAATGGATTCGGTTATGACCCTATTTTCTTCGTGCCGGAATATGGCGTTACAAGTGCTGAGCTTACCCCGGAACAAAAGAATGCGATAAGTCATAGAGGTAAGGCGTTAAGTATTATTAAAGAAAAATACTTTAAGTGAAAAAATTTATGCAACTTGCAAAAAAATCTTTAAAAAAGTTTGAGGATTACGTACATATTGCTTGAAATTTTGTACGAAAAATGATATGATATATTATAGGGTTTGTATTCTCGAAAGGAAAAATATATCAGTAACTAATGATAGAAGGAAGGTTTATTAAACATGGCATTATTCAAACGTGGCGGCAGTGAGAATGAAAATATGGGATTAGTGAACGCAGGTCAGGTGCTTGTTCTCGTCCAGAAATCACATTCACAGTGGGTAATGTGCCCTCCGGGTACGGCAACAGTTACTTCAGGAAATACATATATAGATACAGAGAAATTCTTTACAGTTGCTGGTTTTAGTTATGCTAGAAGTGGAAAGTCATTTACACTTACTAACGGCGAAAAATCAATCACCCTGACACAGGGTTCAACAGATATAGATGCTAGCGGTGTATCAAGTACAGAGCTTGCAAACACACTCCCATACGCACCAAAGCTTACAAAGAGCGGAATGGGAGCACTTGTGCCTCCAGAGGCCATTGCAGTGCTTTGCGATTATACACGCTTTTCATTTGATGTAGTTAAATCAAGTGCCTATAAGTATTATGGCTACGATGAAATCGAAGCTTTTTCACTTGCAGGCGCTGTTAATACCATGCCTATAATTGGTACAGTTCGTGATGATATGGGCGGTGCTATAGCACCAATTGTTCAGCAGGAGCTCTCTTATGAGGACTGGATGAAGACCTATGGTGATTATTCACAGTCAGACAATAGCAAACAAAGAGCGGCTGAGCAGAAGAGAAAAGAAGCAATCAGACAGAAGCAGATAGAGGCAAATAAGAAGGCTTTTGCAGAAGCAGAGGCGGCAAGAAGAGCAGAAGAAGAGCAGATTGCACTCAGAGCTAAGAAAATGGCAGAAGAGCGCGGTGAAATATTCGATGAGCCTATTGAAGATCCGGATGCAACTGAGGTAGGAGATGATATCGATTCTCTTGCACTCGATTTCTTTGGTACAACAGACTATGAAGAGGCAGACAGCGTAAATCAGATCGCTCAGGCAGATGAGGATCAGCAGAAGTATGCAAATTCAAGCACAGCTGCAGAAAAGGCTCTTGCTGAGGCTCAGGAACTCGTCCGTAAGGCTGAAGAAGCAAAGAAGGAAGCAGAGCGTAAAGTTGCTGAGGCAGAGGCTAGAAAGAAGAGAGATGCAGAAGAAAAGGCTCGTAGAGAAGAAGAGAGACGTAGAATAGAGGCTGAGACAGCTGCAAGAAGAGCAGCAGAGGAAGCTAGGAGAGCAGAAGAGGCTAGAAAGGCAGCAGAAGAAGCTAGAAAGGCCGAGGAAGAGCGCAAGAAGGAGCAGGAAAAGATCGCTAAGGAGCGCGCTGAGCAGGCAAGATTAGCAGAAGAAGCTAGAAAGGCTGAGCAGGCAAGAAAGGCTGAAGAAGCAAAGAAGAGAGCTGAAGCAGCAGAGGCTCAGCGTAAGGCTGAAGAAGCAAAGGCAGCTGAGGAAGCAAAGAAGGCCGAGGAAGCAAGGAAGGCTGAAGAGGCAAGAAAGGCCGAAGAAGCAAAGAAGGCTGAAGAGGCAAGAAAGGCCGAAGAAGCAAAGAAGGCTGAAGAGGCAAAGAAGGCCGAAGAAGCAAAGAAGGCTGAAGAGGCAAGAAAGGCCGAGGAAGCAAAGAAGGCTGAAGAGGCAAGAAAGGCTGAGGAAGCAAAGAAGGCTGAAGAAGCAAAGAAGGCCGAGGAAGCAAAGAAGGCTGAGGAAGCAAAGAAGGCTGAAGAGGCAAAGAAAGCTGAGGAGGCAAAGAAGGCTGAAGAGGCAAAGAAGGCCGAGGAAGCAAAGAAGGCTGAGGAAGCAAAGAAGGCCGAGGAAGCAAAGAAAGCCGAAGAAGCAAAGAAGGCTGAAGAAGCAAAGAAGGCTGAAGATAAAAAGACTGAACAGGCAGGAAAGACAGCAGCAGGAGCAGTTGTTGCGGGAGCAGCAGTTGCGGGAGCAGCAGTTGCGGGAGCAGCAGCCACTGCAGTTGCAGCAGCTACAGCAGGAAAGGCAGCGCCAGCGCAGGCAGGAGCACCAGCAGCATCTGGTGCAGTAAAGCCAGTAGCAGGAGCAGCGCCAGCACAGGCAGGAGCACCAGCAGCACCTGGCGCAGTAAAGCCAGTAGCAGGAGCAGCACCAGCGCAGGCAGGAGCACCAGCAGCACAGGCAGGAAAACCAGTAGCAGGAACAGCACCAGTACAGACTACTCCAGTAGTACCTGGCGCAGTAAAGCCATCAGTTCAGATGATGACACCAGGCGGAGCAGTTAATCCTGTAGGCCAGGTAATGACACCAGGTGGAGCAATTCCAGCGGCACCAAAGAAGCTTACTCCAGCTGAAGAACTTGCAGCAAAGAGAAAGGCTTTTGAAGAAGCAAATAAGAAGAGAATAGAAGAAGCAAGAAGATTAATGGCAGCTCAGAATGGAATGGGCGGATTTACAGCAGGTGGATCTGTATCAGGCGGCGCCGTTACTCCAAATGCTAATAATGGTGCAGCAGCTGCACCTCAGAATGAAGCGGCAAGAAGAATGGAAGCTGCAAGAAGAGCTGAGGAAGCAAGAAGAGCAGAAGCTGCAAGAAGACTTGAAGAGGCTAGAAAGGCAGCTGCCCTTAAGAGAGAGCAGCAGGCTAAGAGAATCAATCCTCTTGAAGAAGCAAGAAAGACAGAAGAAGCAAAGATAGCTGAAGAAGCACGCAAGATGGAAGAGGCTAAGAAGGCTGTATTTGCCAAACTTCTTGAAAATAATCCAGCAAAGAAGGCTGCACTTGAAAAGAAGGCAGCTGACGCAAAGGCAGCAGAGGAAGCAAAGCAGGCTGCTGAAGCAAAGAAGGCTGCTGAAGCAAAGAAGGCCGAGGAAGCAGCTGCAGCAAAGAATGCTGAAGAAGAGAAGAGAAGACAGGAAGCAATCAGAGTTGCGGCAGAGCAAGCTGCAAAGGCAGCACTCGAGGCTAGAAGACGCGAAGAAGAAATTCAGAGAGAAGCAGCTAAGAGAGCAGCAGAAATGCAGAAACAGGCTGAAGAAGCCAGAAGACGTGAAGAAGAAATCCAGAGAGAAGCTGAGCGCAGAATTGAGCAGTTCAAGCAGCAGCAGCTTCAGGCTGAACAGGAGAGAAAGGTAAATGAGCTCGTTGAAAAGCGTTTAGCTCAGTTCCAGGCAGGCAGTGGCAATGGAGGAATTACCGAAGCTCAGCGTAATCAGATACTCCAGGAAGGCATCAAGCTCGGACAGAACTCTGTTCAGTCAGATGCAATTGCTAGACAGCTTCAGGAAACACTTAAGAATATAAAGATAAATCCTGTAAATGTTACTTATCAGATGAACATGCCAGCACCAGGACAGCCGGCAGATCCAAATGCACAGGCAGGACAGCCAGGACAGGCAGCACCAGGACAGGCAGCACCGGGACAGGCAGCACCAGGACAGCCGGGTCAGGCACCATACGCACCATATGGCTATGGAATGCAGACACCATATGGAATGAATGGTTATGGAATGCAGACACCATACGGAATGAATGGTTATGGTCAGGCAGCACCAGGTGATATGAACGCACAGAACCTCCAGCTTCTTCAGCAGGGCATGGCTCTTGAACGTGAAAATAGCATGAAGGCAGAGCTTAAGCGCAGACAGGAACAGGAAGAACGCGAGAAGCAGCATCAGCGTGAGAAGATTGCGCTTGAAAAGCGTCTCGAGGAGGAAAGAATCAGACATGCAAGAGAAGAAGAAAAGCTTGCTCTTAGTAATGGAGGAAATTCCTTCGAAACAAAGCCACAGGAATCTCAGATCGTACGTGAAGAGGAGCCTGTAGATGAGAAGAAGGCATATCTTGAGCAGCTTCGTAAGCGCCGTCTTGAAAGAATGAAGAAGAAGGGCGGAAATGCTAATTCAGAGGATGCTAAGAAGATAGAAGAAGAGCTTAAGAAGATCAACGAAAAGGAAAGCAAGGCAGAGAAGGCAAAGAGTGCCAATAAGAATATCGAACATGTAGAAAGTGAAAAGAGCATCAAGGTATTCAGTGATGTCAAGATCACCAAGTCTCCTCAGTTCATTGCTCCATTTAAGGATCTTTACTGGGCAGCAGATCCAGAAATCCAGAAGCTTGAAAAGAATGCATTAAAGAAGGTAAATAATCCAAATCTCAGTATTATGCTTATCAATGAGAGTATCTTCTACTATTCAGGATCAAGTAATAATACAGCATCTCTTGAAATAACAGCAGATGATGAAAAGTATACTCTTTCATTCGGAGATCACTACATGATTGATGAAAAGGATGTTCTTTATTCAACAGACTGTGATATCTTAAGATCAATCTGTTATAAGATATTCGGTGATGCAGAATCTGTTTATCAGTTCCTCAAGAAGCAGGAATCTGAAAAGTTCATGACTCTTGGTGAAACCTATGAATCAAGCGAAGCAACAGTAACATATGCATCTAATACCGATGGAAAGAGAACCTTCCTTATTAGACCAAAGGAAGAGAAGAAGCAGTAAAAAGGTTTTTTAAATAATCAAACAAGCATGAAATATTATTAGGCCGGCTGCAGCTTACTACAGCCGGACCTAAAAAGCATGGAGGAATAGCATGATAACTATATCTGTATGCATGATTGTAAAGAATGAGGCAGCTCTTCTTGAGCGTTGTCTTTCATGTGTAAAGCCCTTTGCTGATGAAATTATAATAGTAGATACGGGTTCGACAGATGAAACAAAGCAGATAGCAGCAAAGTTTACTAACAGAATATATGATTATAAGTGGATCAATAACTTTGCAGATGCTAGAAATACATCATTCTCATATGCAACCTGCGACTATATCTATATGGCGGATGCAGATGAGGTAATTAAGCCTGAAGAGATTCAGAAAATAATAAGACTTAAGTATGTACTGGATCCATCAATAGACATCGTACAGATGTATTATGATAATCAGCTTCAGTTCAATACTACCTATAATTATGATTGCGAACTTCGTCCAAAGCTTTTTAAACGTGTATTAAAGTTCGTGTTCCATGATCCTGTACATGAGGTAGTGTCTCTTAGCCCGGTAATCTGGGACAGTGACATAAAAATCACCCACAAGCCTACAGGTAATCATTCAACACGTGATTTCATTACCTTTGAAAAGGCAATCAAGCAGTATGGAAAGCTATCACCGCGTCTTAATTCAATGTATGCGCGTGAGCTGTTCATATCGGGAAGTGATGATGATTTCAAAATAGCGCTTAAGTATTTTGATGATAATTACGAGAATCAGACTGATATGACTGTAATAAGGCAGTTCCAGTGCGTAATAGCAAAGGCAGCCTTTATAGTAAATGATACAGAGCTTTTCTTTAAGGCTGTACTCAAGAATCTTGCAACAGGTAAGGGTTCATCTGAGGTATGCTTTATGCTCGGAGAGCATTATGAGAAGTTAAATGACTTCAAAGAGGCTGCAATGTGGTATTACAATTCAGCCTTTGAGTGTAAGCCAGAGCTCAATATCAAATATCAGGGAGAATTCCCTTATAAGAAGCTTATCCGCTTAAATGAAATCTTAGGAAATCAGTCCGAGGTGCAAAAGTACAAGGGACTCCTTGCGCAGGCACAGGCTCAGACACCTACCAAGAATTCAGACAGTTAATAAGAATTCAAAGGTTTATAATATTTCAAATAGTTAGACAAGTGTTCAGAAAGAAACGGAAAATCTGCAAAGATTTCTGTCAAATTCTAAACGAGAAAAATAAAACTTGCATTAAATGAAATGCTATGTTAAAATTTAAAATTAGTCACGAATATGTGAGTCCTTTTTAGGGAGGGCTCACATATGCTTTTATAAAAAAATATGTTAAATAGAAGAAATTGTATATTATAGAAAAAAGCCAGATAAATGCAGTAAATTGCAGTTGGTTCGGATAAAAAATGCAAAAGGCGTATCTGGCGCAGCGTAAAAGCTGAAATTCAATGGGGCTCACAACCATAATCTAGATAGCTAGATCGGATCGGAATATAGGGAAAAGCGATTTGAAAGTGAGGAAAATTTGATGAACGTTAAGTATGTGTTTGTTACAGGTGGTGTTGTTTCAGGACTTGGAAAAGGAATTACGGCTGCAGCCCTTGGAAGATTATTAAAGGCGCGTGGCTATCATGTTACAATGCAGAAGTTCGATCCGTATCTCAATGTAGATCCGGGAACAATGAATCCAATACAGCATGGTGAGGTTTTTGTTACAGACGATGGCACAGAAACAGATCTTGACCTTGGTCATTACGAAAGATTTATCGACGAGAGCCTGACAAAGAATTCGAATGTTACCTCGGGAAAAGTATACTGGTCGGTGCTTAATAAAGAGCGCCATGGCGATTTTGGAGGACATACTGTACAGGTAATTCCACATATAACTAATGAAATCAAGGATAGATTTTATAAACCGGAAAATCCGGAGGATCCGGATGGTGACGGAAAAGAGCACATTGCCATAATAGAAGTAGGAGGAACTGTTGGAGATATTGAATCTCAGCCTTTCCTTGAGTCAATCAGACAGTTCCAGCATGAGGCAGGAATGAATAATGTAATCATAATCCACGTTACACTCATTCCATACCTTCGCATGTCAGGAGAAATGAAGACAAAGCCTACTCAGCAGAGTGTAAAAGAATTGCAGGGAATCGGTATCCAGCCAGATATAATAGTTGCACGTACCGAATATCCGCTTGAGCCAGGAATAAAGGAAAAGATTTCTCTTTTCTGTAATATTCCAGTATCTCATGTACTTCAGAACATAGATGCTCCAACTTTATACGAGATTCCTCTTATTATGGAGAGAGAGCACCTTGCAGATGTAGTATGTGAATCCTTAAATATTGAATGTCCAAAGCCAGATCTCTCAGACTGGGAAGATATGGTAAGAAGCCTCAAGAATCCAGAGCGTAAGGTGAAAATAGCCTTAGTAGGAAAGTATACAGCTCTTCACGATGCTTATATAAGTGTGGTCGAGGCTCTAAAGCATGGAGGAATTGCAAACCGTGCAGATGTAGAAATCAAATGGGTTCCATCAGAGACAGTAACAGCAGAGTCTGTGGATGATTTATTAGGAGATGTTTCAGGAATCATAGTGCCAGGAGGCTTTGGTGACAGAGGAATCGAGGGTATGATTACTGCAGTTCAATATGCAAGAGAGCATAAGCTTCCATATCTTGGAATATGCCTTGGAATGCAGATGGCCATTGTAGAATTTGCACGCCATGTATTAGGCTATGCTGATGCTCATACTGCAGAAATAAATCCAGATACAACTCATCCGGTAATTCATATCATGCCAGACCAGAACGGTGTTACAGATCTTGGAGGAACCTTGAGGCTTGGTGCTTATCCTTGTGAAATACAAAAGGGAAGCAAGGCCTATGAAATATATGGTTCCGAGCAAATATCAGAGCGTCACCGTCATAGATATGAAGTAAATAATGATTATAGAGAGGCACTCATTTCGGGCGGAATGACTCTTTCAGGATTATCTCCGGATGGTCATATCGTTGAAATGTGTGAAATTAAAGATCATCCTTGGTTCGTTGCGACTCAGGCACATCCTGAGTTTAAGTCAAGGCCTAATAAGCCGCATCCACTTTTTGCAGGTTTTATCAAGGCGGCCTGCAGCTATTGTTCGACGGTAGCGGGAAAACAGCCTGAGAAAAAAGAATAAAAAAGAGAAAGAAAGGAAGAATGGATGGACGATAACGAGAATAAGGACAATAAGAATGGAGGATCGAAATCCTTCGGTGGAATGATACTATGCCTGGTATTAGCTCTTGTTGTAGTAATGTTATTTTCCTATATACAAACTAAGATCAAGGAAAGAACAATGATCGAAATTAATTATAATGAGTTCATTGGTCAGCTTGAAAAACAGGAAAAAGGCGAAAATATAATTTCAAAAATAGAGGTTTCTATCACAGATCATAGGATACTTATTACTCCGGCAGAGGGTACGGCAGCAGCCCTGGCGCATCAGACGTATTATACCGGATATTTCCCGGATGACAAGCTGCAGGAGCGCTGCCAGAATTCGGGAATTATGTATAAGGCGACCTATGCAACCAAGGAAATATCAATACTTGAAATCTTCCTTACATACATACTTCCGCTTATAATGGTATACATTGCCTTCTATTTCGTTTTAAAGATGCTGAATAAGGGCGGTGGAATGTTCGGTAGTGTAGGAAAATCAACTGCCAAGGTGTATATGGAAAAGAAGACCGGTGTTAGCTTTGCAGATGTAGCAGGTGAAGAGGAAGCAAAGGAATCTGTAGCAGAGCTTGTAGATTTCCTTCATAATCCATCTAAGTATACAAGAATCGGTGCTAAACTTCCAAAGGGTGCACTCTTAGTAGGACCACCTGGAACAGGTAAGACTCTTCTTGCCAAGGCAGTAGCAGGTGAAGCAGGAGTTCCATTCTTTTCACTTTCAGGTTCAGATTTTGTAGAAATGTTTGTAGGTGTAGGTGCATCAAGAGTACGTGATCTTTTCAGACAGGCTCAGGCAGCAGCACCATGTATCATATTTATTGACGAAATAGATGCAATCGGAAAGTCACGTGACTCAAAGTACGGCGGCGGAAATGATGAGCGTGAACAGACGCTCAATCAGCTCCTTGCTGAAATGGATGGTTTTGATTCTTCAAAGGGTGTAGTTATTCTTGCAGCAACCAACCGTCCGGAAATTCTCGATAAGGCTCTTCTTCGTCCGGGAAGATTTGATAGAAGAATTATCGTTGAAAAGCCAGACCTTAAGGGAAGAGTAGCAATACTTAAGGTTCATGCAAAGAATGTATTCCTTCATGACTCAGTAAATCTTGAAGAGGTAGCTCTTGCGACCTCAGGAGCCGTAGGTTCAGATCTTGCAAATATCATAAATGAAGCAGCCATCAGAGCAGTAAAGATGAACCGTACGGTAGTTATCCAGGAAGACCTTATGGAATCAGTAGAGGTAGTATTTGCTGGTAAGGAAAAGAAGGATAGTATCTTAAGTCCAAAGGAAAAGAAGATAGTTTCATATCATGAAGTTGGACATGCACTAATTACAGCTCTCATGAAGCATACAGATCCGGTTCAGAAGATTACCATAGTTCCAAGAACCATGGGGTCACTAGGTTATGTACTTCAGGTGCCTGAAGAGGAAAAGAATCTTCAAAGCAAGGAAGAGCTTATAGTAGAGCTTGTGACCTTCTGCGGTGGACGTGCAGCTGAAGAAGTAGTATTTGGTTCAATTTCAACCGGAGCAGCAAATGATATCGAGAAGGCGACAAATATTGCCCGCCAGATGATAACCAGATTCGGTATGTCAGATGAATTTGGCTTTACCTGCCTTGAGACAGTACAGGATCAGTATCTTGATCAGAGACTTGTTCTTAACTGTGCAGACTCAACAGCTGCAAAGGTAGATGCAGCTGTAATAGAAATCCTGAAGCAGTGCTATAAGAAGGCATGTGAGATGATCAGGGAAAATAGAGATGTTCTTGACAAGATAGCTGATTATCTTTACGAGCATGAAACCATTACAGGAAAAGAGTTCATGAAGATATTCTGTGAGCTTAAGAACATTCCGCTTCCAAAGCCAAAGAATCAAGAAACAAGCGTGTCAGAAATTGCAGAGGAAAATAAGCAGACAGCAGAAGCACTCGGAAATCTTGATAATGTTACAGGAAATTAAATACCTTAAAAAATTGGTTGAAGGTAATAATAAAAAAAGCTATAATAGATTCTGATGATGTGAATTTCGGAATCTAAAAATAATTATTTTAAATACGCTGGAATTGGAAGTATTCCGGCGTATTTTCAGCTAAAAAAGGAGATGATGTTATGGCTTTTAATATTGGGGAGGAGGTAAAGAAGCTTCCGGGATGTCCAGGCGTTTATATAATGCATGATAAGACAGATGCCATAATATATGTAGGAAAAGCGGTAAATTTAAAAAACAGGGTCAGCTCGTATTTCAGAGCGGGCACCCCTCATACTCAGAAAATAAATAGAATGGTCGCAAATGTCGACCACTTTGAATATATAGTAGTAGATAGTGAAACTGAGGCCTTAGTCCTAGAATGTAATCTGATAAAAGAGCATAAGCCTCGTTACAATACCATGCTAAAGGATGATAAAAGCTATCCTTATATCAAGGTAACCGTAAATGAAGACTTTCCGAGAGTTTTCTTTGCAAGAAAGAGCAATATAAAGGATAAATCATCAAAAGCAGATAAAGCAAGATATTTCGGGCCTTATACCTGCTCTGAGGCAGTTCATGATACGATAGAATTATTAAAAAAGCTCTATCCCTTTAGGACCTGTAGGATGTCGATATCGGCAGATGGGTCTAACGTAACAACTACAAGAGGCGGAAGTGCAGTAAGAGCTTGCCTGTATTATCATTTAGGACAGTGCGGGGCTCCGTGTATAAATGCCATCTCAAAGGAGGATTATGCAAAGAACATCAATAAAATCCTCTATTTCCTTGATGGACATGCAGATGAGGTGGAAAAAGAGCTTGAAGAAAAAATGTATCGGGCATCAGAAGAATTAGCCTTTGAAAAAGCGGCAATGTACCGCGATAAATTAAAGGATGTAAAGAGGCTGATGCAGTCTCAGAAAATCAATAATGAAGACTCGACGGATAGGGATGTAATAGCTGCAGCAGTTAAAAATGATGATGCTGTAATGCAGGTATTTTATATAAGACATGGAAAGATATTAGGAAGAGATCATTTCTACATAAAGGGCGTTACAGATGAAACAAAATCTGATATCTATGTAAATTTCATAAATCAGTATTATTCCGGAACTCCTTATGTACCAAAGGAAATCCTAGTAGCAGATGAAATAGAAGAAAAAGAGAGAACTTCAGCAGAAAATATGCTATCCAAAATAAGAGGAAATAAGGTGACCATCAGGATGCCAAAGAGAGGCGACAAGGAAGGTCTTACCGAGATAGCAAGAAAGAATGCTGAAATGGTAATTAATAAGGATGCCGACAGGATAAAGCTTGAAAATGCAAGGACAGAAGGAGCAGTGAGGGAACTCTGCGACCTGCTTGACATACCTGTAATAAAGAGGATAGAATCCTTTGATATATCAAATACCAGCGGCTTTGAATCGGTAGGCTCAATGGTGGTATATGAAAATGGAAAGCCAAAGAAGAATGATTATAGAAAATTTAAAATAAAATCAGTAGAGGGTCCAAATGACTATGCAAGCATGAATGAAGTGCTCACAAGGCGTTTTATGCACGAGGAGGGGGATTCCTTTAATTCCTCCTACCCGGACCTGATACTTATGGACGGCGGAAGAGGACAGGTAAATATAGCAGAAGAGGTACTTCAAAAGCTGAATATCAAAGATGTAAGAGTGGCAGGAATGGTAAAGGATGACAGGCACCGCACAAGGGGCATTTATTTTAATAATGTAGAGCTTCCAATAGATACTCATTCAGAATGCTTCAAGCTAGTTACCAGAATCCAGGATGAGACGCACCGATTTGCAATAACCTATCATAAGCTGTTAAGAAGCAAAGCCTCTCTTCGCTCGGTATTAGATGACATACCAGGAATAGGAGAGGCGAGAAAGCTTGCGCTTATAAAAACCATGCAGTCAATAGAAAAGATAAAAAATGCATCGGTAGAAGAGCTTATGCAGGTTCCGAGAATGAATAAAAAGGCAGCAGAGAGTGTATACCTGTTCTTTAGGAAGAAAGAAGATAAAAAAGAATAGGGGTAAAACGATTCACAAAGGAGAAAAAAATGGCATTTGCACATTTACACTTACATACAGAATATAGTCTCTTAGATGGAATGAGCAAAATTCCTATTTTAGTAAAGAGAATAAAAGAGCTGGGCATGGATAGCGTGGCAATAACTGACCATGGCGTAATGTATGGAGTGATAGATTTTTATAAGGCCTGCAAGGCTGAAGGAATTCACCCTGTATTAGGGTGCGAGGTCTATGTGGCTCCAGGCTCGCGCTTTGACAAAAGTCCAAATACAGAAAGAAGATATTATCATCTTCTCCTTCTTGCAGAAAATAATAAAGGCTATCAGAATCTCATAAAAATCGTATCAAGGGGATTTTCAGAGGGCTTTTATTATAAGCCTAGAATAGACTGGGAAATACTTGAAGAATATCATGAAGGAATAATTGCGACCTCGGCCTGCCTAGCAGGAGAGATTCCGTCAGCCATATTAAGCGGGGATTATGAAAAGGCAAAAGAAGTAGCAGAAAAATTCATAAGGGTATTCGGAAAGGATAATTTCTTCCTTGAAATGCAAGATCATGGAATAGCAGAGCAAAAGACAGTAAATCAGGCATTAATGCGCCTTCATGAAGAGCTTGGAATAGAGCTTATAGCGACAAATGACTGTCATTATATCTATGAAGAGGATGCCATAGCGCATGATGTACTGCTCTGCATTCAGACCAAAAAGACGATGAATGACGAAGACCGAATGCATTACCATGATGGACAGTTCTACGTAAAAAGTGAAGAGGAAATGAAAAGGGTATTCCCGTATTGCCTAGAAGCCCTTGAAAATACCGAAAAAATAGCAAAGCGCTGTAATGTAGAAATAGAATTCGGTCATTATAAGCTGCCAAAATTTGATGTTCCTGATGGAATGACAAGCTGGGAATATTTAAGAAAGCTCAGCTATGACGGCTTTAAATATTACTACGGGGAAGGAACAGAAGAACTAAAGGCAAGGCTTGAATATGAGCTTAATACCATTCATAGCATGGGCTTTGTAGATTACTTCCTTATAGTAGCAGATTATGTTAACTATGCAAAGGATCATGGAATAGCAGTAGGACCGGGAAGAGGCTCGGCAGCGGGCTCCATGGTCGCTTATTGCATGCATATAACGGATATAGATCCTATACGCTTTAATCTCCTCTTTGAGAGATTCTTAAATCCAGAGAGAGTAACCATGCCTGATATAGATATAGATTTCTGTTACGTAAGAAGACCTGAAGTAATAGAATATGTGCAGAAAAAATATGGCAAAGAAAAGGTGGCTCAGATCACCACCTTTGGAACCATGCTCGCAAAGGGCGTATTAAGAGATGTCGGAAGAGCTCTTGGAATGCCATATGGCAGAGTGGATCAGGTAGCAAAGCTGGTGCCAAATGAACCAAAAATTACTCTAGACCTTGCACTAAAGACCTCGCCTGATTTTAAAAAGCTCTATGATGAGGATCAAGAGATAAAAAAGCTGATTGATATGTCCAAAAAGCTAGAGGGCTTATCAAGACATGCTTCAACTCATGCAGCAGGCGTAGTAATAAGTAATGCGCCGGTGGAAGATTATGTTCCGCTTGCCTTATCAAGCGATAATATGATCACCACTCAGTTCACCATGACCACCATAGAGGAGCTTGGCCTATTAAAGATGGATTTCCTAGGTCTTAGAACTCTTACCGTAATACAAGATACCGTGAACTTTGTAAATGAAAGAGAAGATACTAAAGATAAAAAGAACGTAAAGGGCTTTGAATCAGGAAAGCTTAAAATTGCAGAGGTAGATATGTCTGAAAAGGGCATCTATGACATGATAGGTGCAGGTCAGACAGTAGGAATATTCCAGCTTGAAAGTGCCGGAATGACAGGCTTCATGAAGGAACTAAGGCCTACCAACATAGATGATATCATAGCCGGAATCTCTCTTTACCGCCCGGGCCCAATGGATTTCATACCGGATTACATAAAAGGAAAGCATGATGAATCTTCAGTAGTTTATGCCTGTCCAGAGCTTGAGCATATATTAAAGAATACCTATGGCTGCATTGTATATCAGGAGCAGGTAATGCAGATAGTAAGAGATCTTGCAGGTTATAGCTATGGAAGATCTGATTTAGTGCGCCGTGCTATGTCAAAGAAAAAACTGAAGGTAATGGAGCAGGAGCGCAAGAACTTTGTATATGGTAATGAGGATGAAATAAAAGAATATGAAGAAGCGCTTGCAGCAGCAAGGGCAGCAGGAGACGCAGAAAAGATAAAGGAATTAGAAGGAAAGAAAATAGAAGTAATTACGGGCTGCGTTAAAAATGGAATAGATCCGAAGGTGGCAAATCATATATTTGACAGCATGATAAGCTTTGCATCATATGCCTTCAATAAGGCTCATGCAGCAGGGTATGCGGTAGTAGCCCTTGAAACGGCATATTTAAAATATCATTATCCGGTAGAATTCATGGCATCTCTTCTGACATCCATGGAGGGCGTTACTACCAAGATAATGGAATATATATATGCAGCAAGAAAAATGGGCATAGAAATCCTTCCACCAGATGTAAATTCGAGCAATTATTATTTCACGCCAAAAGACGGAAAAATAATGTATGGACTATCTGCAATAAAGGGACTTGGAAAGCCGGTATGTGATGAAATATCAGAGGAAAGAGAAAGAGGCGGAGAATTTAAAAGCCTTACCGACTTCGTATCAAGAATATCAAGCAAAAATGTGAATAAAAGGACAATAGAGACTCTCATAAAGGCAGGAGCCTTTGATAAAATAGAGCCTAATCGTAATGCCTTATTCATAGCATATCCAAAGATACTAGATAAAGCCGATGCAAATGATGACCACGGCTTCACAGGTCAGGTATCACTATTTGATCTTATGAGTGCAGAGGATAAGGAAAGAAATCTAGAGGACAATCTTCCGGATGTACCAGACTGGTCGAAGCAGGAGAAACTAGGCTATGAAAAAGAGGTACTTGGAGTATATATAAGTGGACATCCGCTTGAAGAATATGATGAGCTGATAAAGAGGAATGTCAGCAATAAAGCAATCGACTTTGCACTTCCGGAAGAAGGCGAAGAGCCTGTACTTAAGGAAGGTGCAAAGGTTGTAATAGGCGGAATAATAAATAGCGTGAACCGAAAAACCACCAAGTCAAATCAGCAGATGGCCTTTGTAACCCTAGAAGATCTCTATGGAGAAGTAGAGGTAATAGTATTCCCAAGAGACTATGAAAAGCATAGGGAAATTCTTGTAGAGGGCAATAAAATATTATTTGCAGGCAGAGTCTCAGAGGATGAAGAAAGAGGCTCAAAGCTTATCTGCGGCGGGGCAGTGCTCTTTGAAGAAGTAGGAATGCAGATATGGCTCCAGTTTGAAGAAAAATCTGATTATGAGGAAAAGAGGGCAGAGCTTGAAAAAATACTTAGTGAAAAAGGCTCAGAGGGAAATTCAAGCATATTTATATATGTAAGAAAAGAAAAGCAGATAAAGAAGCTATCTGAGCAAATAAAGGTGGAGATTACTTCAGAACTCCTTGATGCGCTAAAAAATCTCTTAGGAGAGGGAAATGTAAAGCTATCAAGTGAGAAGGTGAACTGGAGATTTTAAAAAACAAAAATCTCGTTTTTCAAGATTGGTATGCAGCCCACTGGAGCAAAAAATGAAATTGTGAAAACGTTTAACCGTCAGAAAATTCTGAAAATTACCATAGAAAATGCATAATAGTCAGTAAATGTCCAAAGAAAATTGGTAAAAAATTACTATAAAATAAAAATTTGATTTTTATTTTGTTAAAAAATAGCCTAAAACAAGAAAATAAAAAAATTTGCTTGAAAAATGAACTAAAACGTATTATCATAAGTGGGATATGGCATTATGTTTAATGATGTTTATTGGAGGAAAGAGAACAATGGAAAACGCAGTAAAGAAAATCGGTGTGTTGACAAGTGGTGGAGATGCACCTGGAATGAACGCAGCCATCCGTGCAGTAGTTCGTACAGCACTTCAGCGTGGTATTGAAGTAGTGGGTATCAATAGGGGATACGCAGGACTTCTTGAAGAAGACATGAGAGAGATGGATGGACATAGTGTTTCTGATATTATTTCAAGGGGTGGCACACTTCTTTACACAAGCCGCTGCCCAGAATTCACTACACCAGCAGGTCGTATCAAGGGTGTTGAGAGCTGTAAGAAGCACGGCATCGAAGGCCTTGTAGTAATCGGCGGAGATGGATCTTTCATCGGAGCTAGAGAACTTGCAAATAGAGGAATCAATTCAGTTGGTGTTCCAGGAACAATCGATCTTGATATCGCATGCACAGACTATACAATCGGATTTGATACAGCTGTAAATACAGCTATGGATGCAATAGATAAGGTACGTGATACCTCAACATCACACGAGAGATGCTCAATCATCGAAGTAATGGGACGTAGAGCAGGATATATTGCACTTTGGTGCGGTATCTCAAACGGCGCAGAGGAAATTCTCACTGTTGAGACATACGATCATGATGAATCAGGCATCATCAATAGAATTCTTGAAAAGAAGAAGGCTGGAAAGAAGCACTATATCATCATCAATGCAGAGGGTGTTGGCGATTCAGCAAATATGGCAAAGCGTATCGAAGAAGCTACAGGCATCGAGACAAGAGCTACAATCATCGGACATATTCAGCGTGGTGGTTCACCAACAGCTAGAGACCGTGTTATGGCTTCACTCATGGGTGCAAAGGCAGTAGACCTTCTTGCAGAAGGAAAGTCAAAGAGAGTTGTAGGCTTCAGAGATGGAAAGCTTGTAGATTATGAGGTAAATGAGGCACTTGCAATGAAAAAGACTCTTGATCCATATATGTGGGATGTTTCACAGCGTCTTTCAAGACTTTAATTTTTAGCATAAAAATACAAAAAGCATTCTTGTGGGAATGTACCTTCAAAAGGTATTTCAAATCCCGTAAGAATGCTTTTTTTACTTGTAAAAATCGCCTTAATATTGTATAATGAGAACGTCGGAAATTTTTATTAAACCGGAGGGAATTATGGATATCAGTAAGATAATAGCAGAAGAATTAAGTATTAAGCCAGAGCAGGTAGAAGCTACCGTAAAGCTCATTGATGAAGGAAATACCATTCCTTTCATAGCGCGTTATAGAAAGGAAGCAACCGGAGCGCTTAATGACGAGGTTCTTAGAAAGCTTGATGAAAGACTTACATATTTAAGGGGATTAAGCGAAAGACAGGAAGCTGTAATTAAGAGCATCGAAGAGCAGGGGAAGCTTACTGATGAATTAAAGGAAAAAATCCTTGCAGCAAGGACAATGGTAGAAGTAGAAGACCTCTACATGCCATACAAGCAGAAGCGCCGTACAAGAGCAATGGTAGCAATAGAAAAGGGCTTAGAGCCTCTTGCAGATGCAATCTATTCTCAGAGTCTTGAGGTAGCAGTATTAGAAGAAGCAGCAAAGTACATAGATGCAGAAAAGAAGGTAGAAACTGCTCAGGATGCAGTAGACGGAGCAAAGGACATTATTGCAGAAAAGATTTCAGATAATGCAGAATTCAGAGGACATATACGTGACCTTACCTTCAATGAAGGCCTGGTTACATCCTCACGTTCGAATGCAAAAATCACCGAGAAGGACATAGCTGCAAAAGAAGAAGAGCAGAAAAAGGTCTATGAAATGTACTATGAATTTACAGAGCCTGTAAAGAGCATAGTAGGCTATAGAGTGCTTGCAATAAACCGCGGTGAAAATGAAAAGATCCTTACCGTAAAAATAGAGGCTCCAGTAGATGAGATCATCAGCTATCTTGAAAAGAGCATCATAAAGAAAAAGGATGAGAATACTGATATAATCATCAGCGAAGCAGTAAAGGACGGCTATGACAGATTAATAGCTCCATCAATCGAAAGAGATATCAGAAGCGAACTTACAGAAAAGGCAGAGGATGGAGCAATAGGCGTATTCGGAAAGAACTTAGCGCAGCTTCTTATGCAGCCACCTATCGAAGGACAGGTAGTATTAGGCTGGGATCCAGGTATCAGAACCGGATGTAAGATAGCAGTAGTAGATGCAACAGGAAAGGTACTCGATACCACTGTAGTATATGCAACAACAAACAAGCCGGAAATGGTAAATAAGTCAAAGGAAATCATAAAGAAGCTTATCTTAAAGGATAAGGTTACCCTTATCTCTCTTGGAAATGGAACAGCATCAAGAGAATCAGAAAAGGTAATAGTAGAAATAATCAAGGAATTAGGCCTTCCAGTTAAGTATATCATAGTAAATGAAGCAGGCGCTTCAGTATATTCAGCAAGTAAGGCAGCAACAGAGGAATTCCCTAACTTTGACGTAGGTCAGCGTTCAGCAACCTCAATGGCAAGAAGACTTCAGGATCCTCTTGCAGAATTAGTAAAGATAGAGCCTCAGTCCATGGGCGTAGGTCAGTATCAGCATGACATGGATAAAAAGAAGCTTTCAGAAGCCTTAGCAGGAGTAGTAGAAGACTGTGTAAATAAGGTAGGTGTAAATCTTAATACAGCCTCAGCATCACTTCTTGAATATGTATCAGGTGTATCAAAGGCAGTAGCCAAGAATATTGTTGCCTATAGAGAAGAAAATGGAAAGTTTACCAATAGAAAGCAGCTCCTTAAGGTACCAAAGCTCGGACCAAAGGCATTTGAGCAGTGCGCAGGCTTCCTTCGCATAAATGATGGAGATGAAGTACTTGATGCAACTGGTGTTCATCCAGAAACTTATGATGCAGCAAAGAGCCTTCTTTCAAAGCTCGGTCTTACAGAAGAGGATGTAAAGAAGCTCATGGAAGAGCAGAGACAGCTTCGTAAGGAAGGAAAGGCAGAGCCTTCAAATGCATCAAATGCAGCAGAAAAGTCGGAAGAGAATAGAAAAGACAATAAAAAGGATAATAGAAGAGACAATAGAAAAGATAATAGAAAGCCTGCTCCAAATACAGAGATGGCAAAGCTCATTCAGCTAGCCATGGGTGATTCAGGAAATAATGGAAAGAATCAAAGAGGCGATAAATATTTAGCAGCAAATAATGCCGGAAAAAATGGAGCAGCCACAGGAAATTCTGCATCAGGAAATTTAGCAGTAAATAATTCAGCAGCAGCCATTGCAATTTCAGGAAAGATAAAAGATAGAAAGAAAATGGCAGAGGAGCTTGGAATCGGAGAGCTTACCCTTAATGACATCATCAGCGAGCTTGAAAAGCCATGCCGCGATCCTCGTGATGAAATGCCAAAGCCTATCTTAAAATCAGATGTCCTTGAAATCGAAGACCTTAAAGAGGGCATGGTACTTAAGGGAACCGTTAGAAACATCATGGACTTTGGAGCCTTTATCGATATCGGAGTTCATCAGGACGGCCTTGTACACATCTCACAGATGAAGAAGAATGGATTTGTAAAGCATCCGCTTGATGTAGTAAGTGTAGGAGACATAGTAGACATAAAGGTAATGTCAGTAGATGTTAAGAGAAAGAGAATCCAGCTTTCTATGATCATATAATTAACTGCACATCTGAAGGTCGGATTAACTGAACGTCTGAAGATCGGATTAACTGCACATCTGAAGATCGGATTAACTGAACGTCAGAAGATCAGATTAACTGCACATCTAAAGATCGGATTATCTTACAGCTTGAAAAGTAATTGAATAACGTAAATGAAAAACAGCCTGAACTATAATAATTCAGGCTGTTTTTTTGAAATAATTACTGATTGATTATTGATATAAAGGATTGATTTGTTTTAAGCTGTATGTTATAATAGTTGCTAATACAGTAGCGCGTTTTATATGAATATCATTGTTAGTTGATATTTTATTTATAATTTTAATATTGGGTTGTGTTTGTGCATAAAAGCAATATCAAATAAGTGTATTAGCAGTACAATGAATTATTAATATCATATCATTGAATTAGCAGTATTATAGCAGTGTATTGGAAATATTATAACAGTATTTTTAAAACATTGTTGTAGCTGGTAGTACAATGCAGATGTGTTGTACAAGTGTATCTTTTGGGAGAAATAGATTACGGAGAATAATATGGCTAGAAAAAAAATAGCTTTCCTTACGGCTGAGCCTGGGCAGATTTTTCAGCACAGATTGATGAAGGGAATATTTAGACAATGCAATAAGTATGGGTATGACGTTGTGGTAGTATCTCAGTTCGCTATGCCCTGCATCATTTATAATGAAGAGCTAGAAGGCGAAATGAGCATTTTCAAAATGATGAATTTTGAAAAATTTGATGGAATTATCATAGATACTCTGACAATTACACTTGCCGGAGCAGTTAAAGTTAAGGATGCAATTCTTAATAAGCTAAAGGATGTATCTGCGCCTGTCGTATGTATAAGTAAACCGCTTGGTGACTATCCTGCGGTAAATGTCGATACAGGAAATGCGATTGAGGAGATAACTGAGCACCTTATCACCAAGCATGGTTGCAAAGACATTTACATGGTAACAGGAGGAGAAAGAGACTCCATAGCAATAGAAAGAGCAGACGGCTTTAAGCGAGCAATGAATAAGCATGGACTTAACTGTGAAGATTCCATAACCTATGGAGAATTCTGGTATAATGGCGCAGATGGCCTTGCAAATGATATAAAAGAAGGAAAAGTGAAAAAGCCTGATGCAGTAGTATGTGCCTGCGATCATATAGCCATAGGACTTGTAAAAAAGCTTCAGAGCTATGGATATAGGGTGCCAGAGGATATAAAGGTAACAGGTTATGATGGATTATCAGAAGGAGCAATATTCAGACCTAGCATTACCAGTTATATACCCGATGATGAGTATGTAGGAGCATTAGCAGTAAGGGAAATACACAATAAAATAAGTGAAAAAAAGGATGAAGAGCTTCTGGAAAAGGAAAGCGGATTTATAGCTAGCAGTAGCTGTGGATGCCCTGTAAATCATGAATATGTGTTTAAGAAATTTGATGATTTATTGACGGATCGAAGCATAATAGATGCGGTAAATCACCCGGTAGACCTAATGAAATTTAATGGAGCATATGTGCTCGAGAGTCTTACAGGAACAGAAAGCCCGGAAGAGTGCATAGAATTTCTGACGCATTACACATACCTATTTGAACCATATGAAGAATTCAGACTGTGCCTTAGAAAGGACTGGCTTAAGGTTGATCCGGATGAAGACAGGCTTCCTAAGGAAGTAATGACTGTACTTTGTTCGATATCAGAAAAAAGGCCTTTAGAAGAAAGAAAAGAAAAAGCCTTCAATGGACTTTATGAGGAAGATGCCTATGATATAGAAGAAATACATCCGCATCTTTTTGAAGAAAGAGAAAAGCCGGCAGCCTTTTTCATTTTCCCTGTTCACTACCTTAAGACGGTTCTAGGCTACGGAATATTAGAGTGCGACATAACAAAGGAGCCAAGGCCTGATATTGTTGTTAATAGCTGGTTCAGATCTCTTAATACAGCTCTGAATGTCACAAGAATGCAATATAGACTTAGAAGCTTTTCAGAATTTGATGTAATGACAGGACTATTAAACAGAAGAGGAATGGAGAACCGCCTCAAAAAGGCATTAGATAAGAGCACAGAAGAGGAGGATTTCTTTGCGGCCTCCATAGACATGGACAGATTAAAATACATAAATGATAATTATGGCCATTCAGAAGGAGATCGCTGCATAAGAGATATAGCGACCTGCCTGAGTAGCATAGCACTCAAAAATGAGCTATGTGTCAGGACAGGAGGAGATGAATTCATGCTCATAGGCGTCGGCGTTTATGATAAGGAAACTGTTAGAACCCGCATAGATGCCCTTAGAAATGAAATATATAAGGCAAGCCTGCATTACGGTAAAGAACATAGATTCTCAGCAAGTATAGGCTATTCCATGTCGAAGGTCAAGAACTGTGATGTAGCAAAGGTGATAAATGAAGCCGATGAAGAAATGTACAAAGAAAAGAGCATTCACCATAAGCTGGATAAAAATTTGTATAATAACTAAATAGGTAAATATATAAATTTTAGGATCAAAAAACCGCTGCGGGCATTACACCTGCAGCGGTATATTTATTTACATCTTTATAGAGCCTATTAATCCTGTTTCATAAGTCTATTCTTTTAGCTCACTAGTATACTTTGCATCTGTAAGCGATGAATCCATAATCAATATCATCTCAAGGAAGCTTCTGAAATTTATTTCCTTCTTCTCTTTTATTGAGCTTATGCTTCCCTGCCAGGTAGCATGCTTTCTGAAAAGAATCTTTACAGAGAAAGTATTAAGCTCGCCCTTTTCCTTAACTATTCTTGGCTTGCCAAGCAATAAATGACGCTCACAGAAGAGCTGGAGATTCTGCTTCTGAGCCTCCTCTGACATATATCTGAGTTCAGTAGAATTCTGTGGATATTCAAAACGGTCAAGCATGGCAGTGATTGTTGTAGCTAAATCAACTAGTCCGTTGAAACGGATTGCTTCTTCATAGTAACTGCTACATATTCTTCCGCGCATGGCTTTCTTATCATAGGAATCAACACAGATGGTGAGTGAACACATTTCGTTTAAGCTTCTTGAATCAGTCATAATAAAAAGTATCCTTTCTTTGAGAATCTGCAACTTATATAAAACTAAAATAGTTTATTAAAAGTGATATAAATTTACAAATTCAATTATTGTTAAGTTATATTTTATAGCAAAAACATTGAAAATTCAACCTATATTTATAAATTTGATTGACTTTTTGTCACAAGAAAAGTATAATGTAAATATAAACTTGGAAACAACGGGTATTTTTAACAATTTGAAAAGTGAGGTATGAGATGGAAAATGCTATGGAAATAACCACGTTCGGTGGCTTTCAGATAAAATATGGTAATAGAGTAGTTACCGAACAGGAGAACAGATCAAAGAAGCTTTGGACATTTGTAGAGTACTTGATCGCTCATCGTAATGATGAAATCACTCATGATGATCTAATTGATGTATTATGGCATGATTCAGGAGCGAGTGTAGATCCTGACAACGCCCTTAAGACAATTCTTCATCGTTCAAGAGGTGTGCTTTCACAGCTTGGCTACAGTGATAGTAAGATAATCATCCATCATAAGGATGTATATTCATGGAATAATTTTGTAAGAGCAGATATCGATTTTGAAAAGTTTGCAGAAATCTGTACAAAGCTTGAGACAGCATCACTTGAAAGTGAAGATAAATTAAAGCTCTGTGAAAAGGCTTTTGCAATTTATAGGGGAGATTTCCTTTCAAATAATGCAAATGAGGATTGGGTAAAGCCAATACTCTCATATTATCATTCAATGTATGTTAATATGGTTCATACCTATATCCAGCTTCTTCTTAACGCAGAACAGTACAAGAAGATAATAGAGGTATGTGATAAAGCAGGAAAGATCGATGAGTATGATGAGGATATCAATTATCATCTTGTACGCAGTCTCTACCTTACAGGTCAGCAGGAAAGAGCTCTTCATGAATATGAAAGAGTAATTCATGTATATTATGATCAGTTCGGAATAGATCCATCAAAGAAGTTCACAGCCCTTTATCAGGATATCGTTAAGGAAAAGCGTTCTCCAGTAAATGACCTCTCAGTAATCAAGAAGTCACTTACAGAGCAGAATGCAAGAAAGAAGGCATATTACTGCGACTTCTCAATATTCCAGAACCTTTACCGTATAGAGGCTCGTTCAGCAGCACGTACAGGACAGTCTGTATACCTTTGCCTGATTACAATGTACAAGGTACATAAGGATGATGACAATAAGTATATGACAGGCGCAATGGAGCATATGAATGATTCAATCGGAAGTCTTCTTCGTGCAGGTGACGTATATTCAAGATATTCAGTAAATCAGTACATCATCATGCTCCAGGCAGCATCATATGAGAACTGTGTATCAATTGCAGAACGTATCATAAATGGTTTCGAAAATAACAAGCCATATTATGAAGTAAATGTACAATACGACTTAAGCGAGCTTGAGCCAGCACAGTTTGATGCAGCAGCTGAAGAAAAGCCTGAGTCTGATGAGGATAAAGAGTAATTAAAACAGGAAACTGAATGGATGAATGCAGATTACTTAGATGAATTTATAATAAATAGCGGAATGCATAGGATATCAAAAGAAGAGATGAAATCAGCAGATGATACCTATGCATTTGCTGAGCGTCTTGCAAAGAAAACAGCAAAGGGAAGTATATATTGCCTTATAGGTGATTTAGGAACTGGAAAGACTCTATTTGCAAAAGGCTTTGCAAAAGGACTTGGTGTAGAAAAAATAGTCAATAGTCCTACCTTTACAATAGTTCAGGAATATAAGGGAAGTGAAATGATGCTTTATCATTTTGATGTATATAGAATCAATGACCCGGATGAACTATATGAAATAGGCTTTGATGAGTATCTTTTTGGAGAAGGGGTATGCCTCATAGAATGGGCAGATCTAATAGAAGAGACCATTCCGGAAAATGCAGAATGGATATATATCAAAAAAGATCTCGAAAAAGGTACAGAGTATAGAAGCATTGAAATTTATAAAAAATAATAGTATAATGGAAATAGTTCGATGCTAAATGTACTAAATAATAGAATATGATAATTAAATTAAGGCATGCATCAGAAATGGTGCATGCATTAATTGTGTATTAGGATAAATGGAGGAAATATGACTATATTAGCGATGGAATCCTCAAGCCTTGTTGCAGCAACAGCAGTAAGCAGAGATGGAGTAATAGTGGCTGAGTATTCTACAAATTTCAAGAAGACTCATTCCCAGACACTGCTTCCTATGATTGATGAAATGCTTAAAATGACAGGAATAAAGACCTCGGAAATAGATTATGTAGCAGCCACTAATGGACCGGGCTCCTTTACCGGACTTAGAATAGCAGCAGCTACAGCAAAGGGACTTTGCCTTGCACTCGGTAAGGATGTAATAGGGCTTCCGACACTTGATGCCTTTGCCTGCAACTATTATGGCTCACAGGGCCTTATAGTTCCTATAATGGATGCAAGAAGAGGACAGGTCTATTCTGGAATCTACAGCTTTGAAAATGTGAAGGATGAAGATATGGTAAATCCGGAAGAGGGAAATACCTTTTCACTCGTAAAGGGAGCGCCATATTACTTAGAAGAACTCATAGAAAAGATAGCAGAAAAAATAAATGAAGTAGGGGTAAAGAAAATTACCCTTTTAGGTGATGCAGATCTTGAAAAGATAGCAGAAGAAATAACGGAAAAGGTGAAGGCTTCGGGTGCAGTAGTTACTGTAGCACCAGCGCACCTTCGTTTTCAAAAAGCGAGCTCGCTTTGCTTTTTAGCAGAAAAATATGCAGCGGCAGGAGCCATAACAAAGGCGGATGACTTTGCACCTGTATATATGAGAGCCTCTTATGCAGAAAAAGACAACTACAAGGTAGTAGTGCCGGCAAAGAAAGCATAAAAAAGCACGTGGGGGAAGTAAAGGCTATGAAATGAAGCACGTGGGGCGAAAATAAAGGCTATGAAATGAAGCACGTGGGGCGAAAGTAAAGGCTATAAAATGAAGCACATAAGGATAAAGAAAAAATAAGAAGGCTCGGATAAGATGGAAAAAATAAAAATAAAAAAGGGAGTCTTAGAAGAAGCCCAGGAAATTTTTGAAGTAAGTAAAGATGCATTTTCACTGCATTCTGACCCTCTGCCACTTAGCGCCATAAAAGAAACGCTTGCAGATGAGAGTGGAAATGTGGTATTCTTGTGTTCTGTGAATGAAGATACAGGAAAAATAAATGGATATATCTATTTTTGGATAGCCATCGACGAAGCGCAGCTCTATCATGTCGGAGTCAGAAAAGAAGACAGAGGAAAAGGAATAGCCAGCCTTCTGATGAAAGAAGGACTCTTAATAGCGGGGGAAAAAGGCTGTGTATTATCTACGCTAGAAGTGCGTGAGTCAAATGAAGCAGCAATAGGATTATATAAAAAATATGGCTATGAGCAGGTAGCAAAAAGAAAGAATTATTATAATAATCCAGATGAGGCTGCGGTATTAATGAATAAAGAAATGTAGAGTTTTAGAAAGAGGAATAGATGTTAGACGTATGTTTATTAGGATGCGGAGGCATGATGCCTTTGCCAAATCGCCATCTAACGGCACTTATGACAAGGTTCAATGGCAGCAGTCTGCTTGTTGACTGCGGTGAAGGAACACAGGTGGCCATAAGAAAGCAGGGATGGAGCTTTCATGATATAGACACAATACTTATCACTCATTTTCATGGAGATCATGTAAGCGGACTGCCAGGCCTCTTTCTTTCAATGGGAAATGCAGAAAGAACAGAACCTATTACAATCATCGGACCAAAGGGCCTAGAAACTGTAGTAAATGCCCTTAGGATAATTGCAAGGGATTTACCATTTGAAATAAAGTTCATAGAAATAGAAGAAAATTGTCAGAAATTTAGTATAAATGGCTATGAAATTACCGCTTTTAAGGTAAATCATAGCGTTACCTGCTATTCATATTCAATATACATACCAAGAGCAGGAGCCTTTGTACCAGAAAAGGCAAAGGAAAATAATGTACCATTGAAATGCTGGAGCAGGCTCCAGAAGGGTGAAATAGTTGAAATGGATGGAATAACTTATACGCCGGACATGATACTTGGTCCTGAAAGAAAGGGAATCAAGGTCACCTATTGTACGGATACCCGTCCAACAGAATCGATAAAAGAAAATGCAGTAGGCTCAGACCTATTTATATGCGAAGGCATGTACGGAGATATAGCAGAAAAGGATAAAGCAAGACAGAAAAAGCACATGATGTTTCAGGAAGCAGCAGAGCTTGCAAAAGCAGCGGATGTAAAGGAAATGTGGCTTACTCATTACTCACCATCACTTGTAAATCCAAAGCCATATCTAGCGCAGACAAGAGAGATATTCAAAAATACAAAGCCGGGAAAAGATCTTATGAGCGTAGAGCTGGGCTTTGAAGATAACGTGTTAAAGGAATAGATTATAGAAAAGAAGGCAAAAATGGAAGATTTATATATACTAGGAATAGAATCGTCCTGCGATGAAACGGCAGCAGCTGTTGTAAAAAACGGAAGAGAGGTGCTCTCGAATGCCATTTATTCGCAGATAGACATGCATACAATATACGGCGGAGTTGTACCAGAACTAGCATCAAGAGCGCATGTAGAGAAGGTGAATTATGTAATCAAGCAGGCACTTGAGAATGCCGGAAAGAGTTTAGAAGAAATAGATGTAGTAGCAGTGACCTATGGACCAGGCCTCGTAGGAGCCCTTTTAGTTGGAGTATCTGCAGCTAAAGCCATTGCATTTGCAGCCAATAAGCCACTTGTTGGAGTAAACCACATTGAAGGACACATTTCAGCTAACTTCATACAGGATAAAAATCTAGAGCCTCCTTTCCTATGTCTTGTTGTATCAGGAGGACATACTCATCTTGTAATTGTAAATGATTATGGAAAATATGAAATAATCGGTGTAACTCATGATGATGCAGCGGGTGAAGCCTTTGATAAGATAGCAAGAGCCATAGACTTAGGCTATCCGGGAGGACCAAAGATAGACAAGTTCTCAAAGGAAGGAAATCCAAAGGCTTATGATTTTCCACGCGCAGTAGTAGGAAAAAATGGCTATGACTTCAGCTTTAGCGGCCTTAAATCAGCAGTTCTTAATATGCTAAACATGTCTAAAATGAAAGGCATAGAAGTAAATAGAGCAGATGTAGCAGCATCCTTTCAGCAGGCGGTAGTAGATGTACTAGTAGGACATACCATGCAGGCAGCAGAGCAATATGGAATGAAAAAAGTAGCCATAGCAGGAGGCGTAGCCTCAAATACAGCGCTCAGAACAGCAATGGAAGAAGAATGCAAAAAGAGAGGCTATGAATTTTATCGCCCGGCTCCAATACTTTGTACAGATAATGCAGCAATGATTGCAAGCGCAGGCTATTATGCATATCTCAGAGGTGTAAGGAGTGACTTTACATTAAATGCAGATCCAGGCCTTGATTTATAAAACCCCACTTAGGGTTGTTTCATAATCCGTAAGATAAAACTTAAGGATTACATAATCGTTAGGGAATATCCTGAGTCATATAGAAGCCCCCATGTACCAGATATAATCGATTATATCTGGTACATGGGGGCAAAGATGTTATTTGAACCATGATTTAAATTCATCGCGTGATATAAGTTTAATTCTGTCTTCGTCAAACTCTGAAAATCCTTCAGCTTCTGAATCGTCAAAAAACTGAACTTTAAGCTGACAATAACATTCATCGAGCAGTTCAAAATCTGAATCTATATCTTCACTTAAACAGGTGAGAGTGTCCGAGCCTTTTTTAATCATATAATAATCGTAACCGGCTCCTTTATTATAGACCTTGAATAAGGCAAAATCAGAACTCTGCGTAATGGAAACTTTTGAATTATGATTGACGCCAGGAACTGTGAATAAATCAAAAGGAGAGTCCTCGGCATCGAGAGATTTAATATAAATATTTCCATCGTCACCATTAAAATAAATATTGCCGTTGATAGCACAGGAGGCTGCATAATGAATATTATCGGAGCAGGTATTGATGTTATAATATGTATCGTTTTCAAGGTTATATACTATGCAGTAATACTCAATACCTTCAATTTCATCCATCCGTTTATAATATTCATCAAATTTTTCGTAATATTCTCTTTGACTTAAACCTGAATCCTCAATTTTTTTTGTCCGGAGATAATAAGTAAAAATAATTGAGTTATCCGTGAAAAGTAGTCTATGTATTGTGGATTTAAGGGAACTCTTACTTTCGTGTAAAATGTCGACAGAGCCTGTCAGCATATTTATGCGGTAAAGCTTTGCAACACCGCTGACGGTATTAACATATCCGGTTTCATCCAGCGATTGGTTGTTTAATTGCACTGCAAGATAAAAATTATTATCAATCAGAAGCTTGTCCCAAACAAATACATCATCATATTCACTGAAATCGATGAGTTTTTTTATGCCGGTACCATCAGTATTAATCATATAAAGACATGACGATTTACTGTCGAAAAAAAGAGCATGAGTATCATAAATTGCAGAAAAAGAATCGTTAATGATATACTGATTCAAAAGGCATTCCGGACCGTTATGAAGGCAGCCCGGAACACCGCATATGACAGATGATTCACCTGTAACGAGATTGTAACGCGTGAGTCCTTCAAGATACAGATTTTCATCATAAAAGAAACCAGATTGATAGCCCCTGCTGTAAGTAATTAACTGTTTATCGGAAGCATCTGAAGCTGCACAGCCTCCAAAAGTGATCATAAAAAGAAGCATACAGCATAAAAGGGTGACATTTTGAACTGAGATATGTCCTATAGTTCTATTTTTAATCATAAATCAATTAATATATGCTTGACGAAAGGCTTGTTGACCAGCTACCGATGCTATGAGTGGTAGAAGCTTGAAAAAAGCGCGAATTACCCCCGACAAAGATAGGGGCTGATGCAGCACCATACATAGCACCTGCTCCATTTGTCTTGACATGCGTTCCACTAACATCTGGATCAAAATACTGACCTACTATTGAAACAGTTCTAACAACTCCACTGCTAGCATATGCTGTAGTACCGGTTAAAGCCATAGTATTACCAGACAGATAAAGGGAGTAAGAACTTCCGTCTATTGAACCACTCTTTGAAGCGTAGTCGGTTGCATATGTTTTTGCAACGGGAGAAAGGGAAAGTGCGATAAATGCAGACAAAGACAAGCTGAATAATAATTTTTTTAATTTCATAGTTAGCTCCTTTCAAATGCGATTAATAGATTGACTTTAAAAATAAACTGATATATAATTGAAACGTAATTTTGAAACATAATTATTATACATCGTATATGGTGGAATGTCAAGGAAAATGGAGGGAGAATCAATGTTTTTAGACAAAACTGTTAAACGTGGTTTGTTTATTCTAGTTACTTCGGTGACAATATTTACTTCCTGTTCTAATTCTGATAAAAGAAAAGAAGGCATAGACTCGAGGGATTCCGAAAATGGTGTTTCAGTTATAAATGATATAGGAGCTGAATCTACTTATCCTGAAGATATTGATTATTCGGTCTTTGATGAAAGCTATAAAGATAAAATTAAGCTAAAGTGGGTTTATAATGATCTGGTATATCTTTCTAACAGGCAAAAGAAAGCGGTAAATGACAGATTGTTGGAAATGGGAAAGAAATATGTTATTGATTTTTCAGCCTTTGAAAGCGATACATATGAGGAGTCTGTAAATGAGTTGAATGCTTCGGATTCGCCAGCTGATATTATATGCGCCGGATTAAGTGGACCTGGAGAGGGTTCTGGCACTTTCAGGGCTTATAGTAATGGCTGGTTTATGGATTTGACGGAATATATGAATTCTGAAGAAGGAAGAGTTTTGAAAGATAACATTCCTGATAATCTTATTGAATCCTGTTCTGTTAATGGAAAATGCTGGGGGCTTACAACTTTTACACTCTCTTTTGCGGATTATGTTTATTATATCAATTCTGATGTCTTAACGCAACTTGGATTAGAAGCAGATGATTTTTTATATAAAACCCCCGATGAAATAAAAGAATATCTTGAAATGGTAGATTTGGAAAAGATTACTCCATATTATATTCGCAGTGACAGTAATAATATTATGGATTTTATTCCGGGTGTGTATAGGGTTATGGATGTTACATCGGATGCTTTTTCAGCCGATATTTCTGAGCCGTATGTCGAAAATATATTTGAAAATGAAAAAGCTGTTACCTGGTTTAAAACGATAAGTGATTTTAAAAAGGCTGGTTTACTTACTGAATCTTCCGTGAAATCTTCTTTTTTTATTTGTCAGGGACTTGCAAACGATTTTGATCTTGAAGTTCAGGAAAATACTATTTCATTTTTAAAAGATAAATTTCCTGATTCAGGCGAAATTATCATTGTTCCGTTTGAAAACGGAGCAGTTACGACAATGAAATATTCTATAACCGGCGTATGTGAAAAAAGTAAAGAAAAAGAATTGGCCTTGGATTGCTTTACTACAGTTATGACTGACAGTGAAATATCCACAATTCTTATTGATGGAATAGAAGGCGTGGATTATGTTATAAATGATGAAGGGAAAGCAACGCCTAAACCGGGTACAAACGTTAACTGGATTAATGTACTTTATTTTGGCAATAAATTTCTGAGCATTCCTCTTTATAATGAGGTATCGAATCTCAGGGAAGAACAGGATAAACTCCACACCTTGCCTACAACGGGAAAGTATATAGATATTTCAGGGTACGACGACAGGATTTCTTTAATAAATAAAATCATGAATAATTATTACGGTCTTGTTGACGGCAGCTTTGAAGATGTGGATGCTACCATTGAAGAGGCGAAGGCTGAGCTGAAGGCAGCAGGGGCTGATGAGATTATTGATGAAATTAACAGACAGATTGATGAGCAGTAAAGGTAAAATATGAAACCGGTAGTTTGTGGGGCCCAGCTGAGGCTGGTTTTTAAAAATATAAAACTTTTATTCCTAATTTTTATGACCGTTCTTGTTTCCTTTACCTGGCTGTTTTACAGCCAGAAGGATGAGTATAAGCATAACCGGGAAAAAACGCAGTGCATTGAATGGGCGCTTGACTCAGGTGACCCGCAGAAGGCGGTTGAAGACGCAGTTAGTGATCTGGTTATGAATGCGGGCACGGTCGATCTGCGCTTTGCTGACAGCTTTTATGATGAATATATGCTTTATACTGAAGCAGGCGAACATTTGAAAAAAACTCTGGGCTACCGGAATGAAATTGAAAATGTCATAGCAGCAAAAAAGGGGCAGCTCGGCTTTGCCGAAAATAAAGGTGAAAAAGAAAAATATTTAACCGAAATTAAATATTATTCAAAGCTTCTTGATAATAAGGTGCAGCAGAGCGGTTATCTTGGTTTTGAAGGTTTTTTTGAATTTGATGTACTGGATGTGTGCATTTTAATCGTTATTTTTTTGCTGTGCAGCTTTCTTGTTGTTCAGGAGCGCGAGAAAGGTCTCGGGAATTTAATATATGCCACCGAAAGAGGGGGAAGCGCTTATTTTGTGAATAAATATGCTGCCATAGCTCTTTTTACGGCGGTATTTTCTATATTGATTTTTTCGTTAAAGCTCCTGCTTTATTGCAGGCTTTATCCTGTGCCGTCCTTTGATACTTCGGTTCAGAGCATGCCTGGATATTTTGCTGCACCGTTTAAGCTTTCACTGGGCGGATTCATTCTTATTTATTTTATATGGAAAATAGCGGTTTATTCCGCTGTTGCAGGTATTATATGCGTTATCTGCTCGTTAAAGCTGAGCGAGGCCGGAGCGGGGGTTGTTTCGTTTCTGTTTTTTCTTATATCTTTTGCATTATCAAGATATATTCCATCGTCTTCAAAGTGGGTTCTGCTCAGGGATATTTCCTTGATCAGGATTGCATCGCCTGATTACTGGATTAAAGCGCTCAGAATTTATATTCTGTTTTCTTCAAAAAACAGGGCGACTCTTATTTACGGTCCTGCTGTTCCTGCTGTTTCATGTGCGGTTCTTTTTGCGGTGGTCTGTGCCGCGGGTGTCCGCATTTATTTATCGGGTCTTAAAAAAAGCTCTGACTCAGCGGATGCGCGTGTGCCTAGCTTTTCATACAGATATTCTGGGAACGGTGCCTTAAATGAATTTTTCTATTGCATGTTCAAAAAGAAGGCTCTGGCGGCGCTGCTTATCCTGATGTTTGTTTTTGCAGCCTTTGTGTGCGATAAAACACCTGACAGAAACGTATCCACCAAAAACCGGAGGGAAATGGCGCAGATTCTTAATTCCATGAGCTTTGATGAATCAAAGGAATGGCTTAAGAATAAAAATGATGAGCTGGAAGAACTCCAGAACAGCCTTATGCAGATGCAGGTTAAGTTTTCAATGGGAGAGATTACCGAAAGGGAATTTAACGAATATTCTTCCTTTGTGTATATGCAGCTGGGAATCAGAGAAACGCTGAATGAAATGATTGGGCAGTCGGAGGATATGGAGACCTTCTTTGTAAGGGAAGGAATTGATACCTTTTCAGCTGATTTCAATATTAGATATGAAGTAACTGATATCTCGGACAGTCTTTTCAGTAATTCGGCTGATGATATGCGCATATGGATTTTTCTTTTCGTATGTATTTTTGTTATATTTTTTGCTGCTCCGCTTTTGCCGGGTGAGATTGAAAACGGAATCTATCCACTTGCAGTAAGCTCTGAGGGCGGCGCATTTGCTGCACTTTACAGATGCTTCTGGCTTTTGGTTTCATGCTTTGTCATGTGCTTTGTTCTGATGCAGGTGTATGTGTACAGCCTGGGTCTGAGGTTCGGGGCGTTTCCTGCGGATTATTCCTATCTGAGCATTGGAGTGCTAAGAAAATGCTTCTTTTTGCCGCAGAGCTTTACAGTAAAGGAATTTGTTTCGGCTGAAATTTTAATGTTTTCGCTTCGTGTGACCGTGGCTGCGGAAATTATGCTCATAATAAGTTCCTACATTAATAAAACAGTAGTGGCAGAGATTGCGGGAACCTTGCTGCTTTTTGCACCGCCACTGCTTAGGCTTATTGATATTGAGCTTGCGTACAGGCTTAAGCTTACATATTTTACTGTTTTTGGTGACTTTATAACTATGAGCTCGCTGAGAAGTGTGTTTCTGTGGCCGACTATATTTGTTTTTGTTTCATATATACTATTCCGCAGAGTCAGAAAATGGGCAAAGCTGGAATAAGTGCCTGAATCTGACAGTCTTCAGCAGAATGTGCTCTGCTTTCTGTGACTGAAAGAGAGCGGAGCCTTAGTGAAAGGCTTTGAAACTGTTAGCTTCAGCGGATTTTATTGCCTTGTATTGCTTTGGAGGATCTGGAAATGAGTGATGGCGGAGTTAATGTTTTAAAGCTTGAGGGAATCGAGAAGTGGTATCCGGCGCCGGAAAAGAAGAATGCCGTTCATGCGCTTAAGGGCATAAGCCTGGAGCTTACCGAAGGGTGCTATGGGTTAACGGGAAAGAACGGCGCGGGAAAGAGCACGCTTCTGAAGATTCTTACCGGCTTTATTAAGCCGGATGCCGGAAAAATTTACTGGAACGGTGATCTGATTTCGCCGCGGAGCAAGGATTATAAAAGGCTGCTGGGCTATATGCCTCAGCAGCAGAGCCTTTACGAAACTATGAGCGTCCTGCAGTTTATGAACTATATGGGCGTGCTGAAGGCAGTGCCGAAGAAAAAGCTGGCGGAAGAAACTGAAAGCCTGCTCGAAAGAGTTCACCTTGCCGATAAAAAGGATTCAAGGCTCGGTGCGCTTTCAGGCGGCATGAAGCAAAGGCTTTTATTTGCGCAGAGCCTTCTCGGCTCACCTGTCCTGCTTCTTCTTGATGAGCCAACGGCCGGAGTGGATCCGGATGAGAGGGTGAATCTTCATAATATAATAAAGGATAATCTGTCCGGCAGGATTGTGATTATGTCTACTCATATAATATCGGACATTGAAAATATGGCCAAAGAGGAAATTAAGCTAGAACACGGAGACCTTGTAAATGAACAGAAAACCGAAGGATAAGGTGTTAAGCCTGTTATGAGAGAGCACTTGACAGCCCACCGCGGGCAAACCTGTGTGTTAGTCTCGACACATTCCGCAACCGCGCCTATCTGCCTATGTTGCCCCCCACGGGCAAGCCTGTGGGTTAGTCAGGTCATAGAAAGCCTATCAAATACGGCTTTTTACTATATGTAATGGAACTGTTACAAAAAAAAAATCAAAAATGCCGTAAGTGCATTAGAGCTGTGAAAAATAAAACAGAGCAAAAGTGAAGAGCATACTGATATTCTGAAAAAAAAATTTAAAAAAGAGCAAAAAAGTGCTTGACAAAATAAAAATAACAGTGTATAATC
>JAEEGF011555597.1_pt1 | contig 50223 bp, 43 predicted proteins | sample 9134171 | NCBI WGS metagenome assembly JAEEGF01 (sample SAMN16246542, study PRJNA631951) | gut metagenome | biome: gut microbiome; feature: rumen; material: AP-attached | host: Bos | place: Iran: Karaj | collected 2018-10
GGCTCAGTCGGTAGAGCGCACCCTTGGTAAGGGTGAGGTCCCCAGTTCGATTCTGGGTATCAGCACCACTCAAATTCTTCTTTTTTTCTTTAATCATTTATCCTGTTTCAATTTTTATTGTATACTTTATTGTCTTTTGTGTTTGCAGATCTTTTAAAGGTTAACTATGAAATCATTGCTTCATGCTGTATTTTCAGGTCTAATACTTGGTGTTACCATTCTGATTGTAAATGACTTAATGATTAAAGAACATAGCAGTAAGTTTTCTTATTCCTTGTTTCAGAATAATAATGCTCCTGCAAACTATACTCAGGCCATAGAGGCCAGTGCTCCTGCAGTTGTTAACATATTTATTCAGATAACCGACAGTGACTATGATGGAAGTAAAAGTGATTCAACATCTTCAACAAGAAATTTAAGTTCCGCGTCAGGTATTATTGTTAACAAGGATGGTTATATTCTGACTAATTATCACGTTATTATGAATGCTTCAGTTGTAGGGAGTACTATTTTTGTCCAGCTAAGAAATGGTAAAACTTACCAGGCGTCCATTATAGGTTATGATAAACGTACGGATATTGCGGTTCTCAAAGTCTCTACTAAAGATGTTCTTCCTGTAATACCAATTAATCTTAAAAGAAAACCGCGACTAGGTGATGTAGTCTTGGCTATTGGAAATCCTTATAACATTGGTCAGACTATTACAATGGGAATTATCAGTGCTGTAGGCAGAAGTGGCAGTGGTGTTACAAATCTTAATACTCTAGATTTGTCACCTGGACTACAGGAGTTTATACAGACTGACGCAGCAATCAATTCAGGCAATTCTGGTGGTGCACTGGTTAATTCTCTTGGTGAATTTGTTGGAATGAACACAGCAACACTTTCTTCAATTGAAGCACAGACAAATAGTATCAGTTTTGCTATTCCTGCAGAGCTTTCTCTCAATATAATGAATGACATCATTAAACATGGGCGTGTAATCAGAGGTTATTTGGGCATAACTGCAAAAGATATTTCTGCAGATCAGGCGGGATATAAGAACAAATCCGGCATAATTGTGACAAGTATAGATCCTGCAGGTCCTGCAACCAATCTTTTACGCACGGGTGATATTATTACTGCCATTAATGGCATTAAGGTTAATAATCTCAAACAGGTAATGAACATTATAGCTTCTTCTATGCCTAATACATCTCTTACCTTTTCGCTTATTCGTGGTGATGAAATTCTGGAGACATCAGTTTTCCTTGCTGAGCAGAATTAAAAATGGACTGCTGTGCAGTCCATTGGATTTGGGGTTGTACGACTAGTAATTACTGGTCAGATATACAGTCATGCCTTTTCTGTTAATCTTCAGTGCAAGGAATTTATTCTTTTTACTAAGAATCTTATTTAAATCATCCATGCTGTTAACTTTTTCTCGGTTAGCTTCGGTTATTATATCTCCCTTTGCCAAACCATATCTTGCTGCACGGCTGTTATCTTTAACGTCTGAGACAAGCACTCCTTTACCATCGTTATCTGATAAGGTTGCGCCCTCAAACAGAGGATTTGAACTATTTGACGCCACAGTATGGCCTTTATCGCCGTCTAATGTTACTTCAACTTCTTTTTCCTTTCCGTCTCTGAATATGCCTATTTTGACTTTTGCTCCAGCACCGAGGGTGGCTATCTTGGCTCTGAGCTGACCGAAATTACTGATCTTTACTCCATTTATAGATGTAAGAATATCACCTGATTTAATACCGGCCTTATCAGCAGCAGAATCTTTAAGTACTTCATTAACAAAAGCACCATTAACACTGTGATAGTCGAAGTTCTTAGCAAGGTCTTCGTTCACTTCAGTTCCTGTGATTCCTAACAGACCACGTGATACTTTGCCGTTTGCTATGAGCTGATCAACTATTGAGTGAGCCATATTTGACGGTATGGCGAAGCCGATACCTATATTTCCGCCTGATCTTCCAAGAATTGCAGTATTAATACCAATCAGTTCACCTTTAAGGTTTATCAGTGCTCCGCCAGAATTTCCTGAATTTATTGCAGCATCTGTCTGAATAAAGTTTTCATAATTCTCGATATTCAAACCACTTCTACCTAGAGCACTTATAATACCTGAGGTGACTGTCTGTCCGAGACCAAACGGATTTCCAATGGCTATTGCGAAATCTCCCACCTTTAGGTTGTCTGAATCAGCGAATTTTAATTCAGTTAGATTTTTTGGTGATTCAAGTTCAAGAAGAGCAAAGTCTGTCTGTTCATCCTGACCTTTAACTGAGGCTTTCAGGACTCGTCCGTCATGAAGCGTCACTTTTATGTCATCTGCTCCATCAACAACATGGTAGTTTGTTATTACAAGTCCCTTTTCCGCGTTGATGATTACACCTGACCCTAGTGCTGAAAACTTTCTTTCCTTTTGAATCTCTGGGAAGAAAAATTTGAATTCATCTGGAATGTCCAGTGCGTTCTGGTTGAGTGATTTCTTGCCGTTGACAGAAATATTTACTACGGCAGGAACAGCTTTTTCAATAAGAGGAGCTAAAGAAGGGACACCTTCTTCATTTTGTGAAAGAGCTCCAATTAACGGAGTGGCATCTGCGTAGGCAAGATTGCCGATAGGGCTGAGCGCTAATGCTATACTTAAGGCACCTATGATTTTTGTATTTTTAAACATTACTTATTTATCTCCAATGAATAATAAAGATAACCAAGTGTAAAACCGTCGTCGAAGATTAAGACAGTACAATTCAGTCAAAGTTCATTTATTATCTTGTTCGAGGCTTGGGTAGTTATAAAATTAAAACAGACCTTTCCGATTATTTACATGGGGGTATGTGTGAAGGATTCAAATCTTAATTTTGAATTTGCGACGCGAAACAAAAAAACATGACTGAAACCAATCATGTTTTTTTTGAATCGAACTGATTTTAATTGTTGTTGGAGGAATCTTCTACATGAACATCTTCAGATATAACTTCAGCTTCATCAATGACTGGCATTTCTTTTTTTTCAGGTTGGTGCGGGGCGTGGTATACATCATGGTGAGATGTTTCATACATGTTTCCAAACTGAGGAATGATTTTCTTTGACTGTTCATTCATAAATCTTGCATAAGTAGCATAACTGTTTTCAAGTTGATCAAAGAGTGTACCGGATGTTTGGAAAAAATCTGTCAGGATACGCTTTTGTGTTGCCATTTCTCTTTGTGCTTTTGTAAGTTCATCCTGTAATTCCATTTTTGATGCATCTCGTATCAAAAAATGTCTTAAAAGAAAACCTACTATTACTCCAAGAACTGCTGAAAGTATAATGTAGACAGTTGTTGTATTATCCATGTTTACCCCTCCTTAAAACAGATGCGTCACAGCGTATCATTATTTTTATATTATTGTATTTTGGTTATTGGTTTTTGCATGTAACTGATTATAAAATAAAGAAGGTCTTTATAATAAGTAATATCTCAAAATTTTATTATCAGACATCTTATAATCTTTGTTTTGGGATTTGTAATTAACAGTTTAATCCTGAGACTGTCATTTTCCCGTTGATATTTATTATGGTAATCCCATCGTGCAGTTTTCGCAGTTGGAGCCGTATACTGTAACTCTATAAATTGTTTAGCCATGGCACATTATTATCAATGTTTTGTCATGAAAATTTTATGACAGAAATAATTTCAAAATATGGTAAAAAACTGATGCAAAAAGCTCAATTTTAGTGTATTATTTGCTCGCCCACATAGCGTTAGTGTGTAAAAACATGAGCGTATTCGAGTTTCTTTATCTCGAAGGGGGTAAAGATATCGAAAAAATTTTTGTACCGGAAGCGGTACTTTATGTTTAACTGTTTTTTAGTTGGGTTATATCAATGAAAACTTTTGTAGCTAAGCCAGACACTATTAAGCGTGACTGGTATGTAGTTGACGCAGAAGGCAAGACTTTAGGTCGTCTTGCTACTGAGATCGCCTCACGTTTAAGAGGTAAGCACAAGCCTGAATACACCCCTTCAGCTGACACCGGTGATTACATCATCGTTGTAAATGCAGCTAAGGTTGTTGTAACTGGTAATAAGACCACTGATAAGGTTTACTATGCTCACTCTGGCTTCCCAGGTGGCATCAAGTCAATCACTTTTGACAAGCTTATTCAGTCTAAGCCAGAAATGGTTATTGAATCAGCTGTTCGTGGCATGTTACCAAAGGGACCTTTAGGTCGTGCAATGTTCCGTAAGTTAAAGGTTTATGCTGGTGCTTCTCATGATCACGCAGCTCAGAAACCACAGGTTTTAGACATTTAAGGATTAAGTAAATGGCAGAAAATCAATACTACGGTACAGGCCGCCGCAAGAGCTCTACTGCACGTGTATTCATCAAGAAGGGTACTGGTAAGATCGTTATCAACCAGAAGCCGCTTGAACAGTATTTCACCCGTCCTACTTCACGCATGGTTGTTTGTCAGCCACTCGAGTTGTTAAATCTTAAGGATAGTCTTGATCTTTACGTTACCGTTGCTGGTGGCGGTAATTCAGGTCAGGCTGGTGCTGTTCGTCACGGTATCACCCGTGCTCTTATTGAATATGATGAATCATTCCGTTCAGCACTTCGTCAAGCTGGTTACGTTACTCGTGATGCTCGTCGCGTTGAACGTAAGAAGGTTGGTTTACATAAGGCTCGTAAGCGTCCTCAGTACTCAAAGCGTTAATCTTTAGTACGTTGTTTGATAATAAAACCCCGGATTTTCTGGGGTTTTTTAGTTTAGATATAATATGGCCAATAAATGCGTATGTTATTCACAGTCGCTGACGGATGATAATAACAATATTGTTTTGTTTATAACATGGCGTGTTTATTGACAGTTAAGGTTTCTTTTATTATTCTATTGTGGATTTTTAGGAATAATAAAGAAAAAATATGTGCTGTAATTATTGAATTTTCATAGATATATTGAAATGCTGAAAGATATCGGTACCTTTGTATTATCGATGTTTTAAGGGCTATAGAACTTTAAAAGAGTATTAATGTAGTGTAGTTACGCATTTTTTAAATATAATCTAGTATATTATAGCTTTTATTCTTATTTTGTATGATATTATATTCTACATAATAGTAAATGTAGGAGATTTTATGGCTGATGGTATAAAAGTACCTCCGTACAGGCCGTACATAGTGCGAGCTATGTATGATTGGATGCTGGATAACATGCTGACACCTCAGATAGCTGTTAATGTAAATTATCCTTTAGTTGATTTACCATTGCAGTATGCACAGAATGGTATGATTATCTTGAATATTTCACCTCGGGCAGTGTTGAATTTAAAAATTGATAATCAGGGGTTGTCGTTTGATGCTAGATTTGGTGGGGTTCCTCATTCTGTTTATGTCCCTATGATTGCTGTTTCATCTATTTATCCGCGTGAAGACCCAAAGCTGGGCATGTATCTGTTTCCTGAAGCGGCTTATGATGATTATTATGAGAATTGTGATAGCGGTTCGTCAAAGACCCATCTTTCTGCTGTGGAGGAGGTTTCATCAGGAGACCATATGACTGAAGATGAAAGAAAGAAAATTGACAGTAGCGCAAAAGAACACAAGAAACCTACATTGGAAATAGTTGAGTAATTAAATTGTATATATATCGGAAAACCTCGAAGAAATCTGCGGTTTTTTTATTTTATGGGAGCTTTTACAAGATATTTATTCTACGCAATTTTATTGGTTGCAGAGCCCCCATTCTTTGATGATCTGGTTACATTAAGAAAATAATTTAATAAGAAGTCTTGAAAAATAAGAGACTTCTTTTATTTTTTATGTTAGCTTAGTTACATATTAGTATATAACTATACAGGTGTAATTATGGTTGTTGATGCTCCCGAACTTCCTCCATTGCTTTTTAACAGAAATGGTAAATATACTTATGTCTGCTCGTATGAGAACGTATGGGATTCTGAAAAACATATGTCTGTCAGAGTCAAAGGGAAGACCCGTACAGTAGGTAAGATTATTGGCGGGGAACTAACAGGTACTATCGAATGGACTGAGGATTTTATAAATCAGTATCCAATCATCAAGAACTTAAAGACAGACAGAGTAGTGGATAAGCTAAAATCAAAAGGTAATCTTACTCGCTATAAGCTGGAATTTTCTCAGAATGACGATATGGATGAAAACTCTTTGTTCATAAGGAGGGCTAGCTCTCTAAAGGTTCTTCATGCAGGAGCAACCTGGTTGCTTGATCAAGTAATTGCATCAACACCTCTGTCAAAAGCACTTGCCAGAGTTTTTGACAAATATTACGGAGCTAAGAAGCTTCTGTCTCTAGCTTATTTCAAAACAATAGAGCCTGATAAAGGAATGTACCTGTACGAGGACTTTGCTTCCTGTACCAGACTGCCTTTTCACAGACCAATGGGTATTAGCAGTATTACTAAATTTTTACAGCACATTGATGAGGATAAAATTGATAGTTTTCTGAGAAAGCTAAATGAGTGCTGTATTGAAGAAGAGGATAAGTCAAAGGAAAGTGTTTATTATGCACTTGACTCAACTTCTATTTCAACCTGTTCTGACGACCTTGATTTTGCTGAATGGGGACACAATAAAGACGGCGATCAGCTTAAACAGATAAACGTGGTAATGCTTGTAAATCAGAGTACAGGATGTCCGCTGTACTACAGGTACTATGCAGGCTCAACACCTGACGTTTCTACGTTTATCCATCTGCTGAAGGAATATGCAAGGATGGGGTTGAATCGAAGAGCTATTCTGGTTGCTGACAGCGGCTACGGCTCTGTCAAAAATATACACAAGCTCTATCAGGACAATCAAAGCTTCATTCTCAATATGAAGCTTAACTTCAGCATCTGCAAGAACTTGATTGCAAAGAATCTATCCTATCTGCTGGATGACTGCAGCTACAACCGGAAACTTAGTCAGAACATCATGACAGAAGAGGTTTACTGGAGTTATCCAGGTAACTACAACAAAGATACCGTAAGATGTAAACACGAGAAAGGCAGGATGTTTATTCATATCTATCTTGATCATGAAATCAGGAATGAGGCTGAGGATAAATTCCGTGCAAGAATAGCAGAGCTTCTAGACAAGCAGAAGGCAGGTATTGACCCACTAACTAAGGATGAGGAGGACTTCCTTTCAACTTATGTTACGGAGGATTCAACCGGAAGAAAAGTCATCAACAATACCAAGAAATTTGAGTATATGATGTGCAAGGGCATAAGGATTCTATTATCGGATTTAATTAGTGATCCTGTTGAGGCTTCACGAGCCTATACAGAGCGAAATGAGGTCGAGGAAAGTTTTAGAAAACTAAAGGATTTCACCGGAGCAAGAAGATTACACATATCTTCTTCTAAAACACTCACAGGAAAGATATTTGTTCATTTCCTGTCCTGTAGTATTCTCTGCATGTTAAGACATCGTATTCATTCTGCAGAAGCTAAAGGTATCAAACTGCCTTTTGACTCTGTACCAAAGATGCTGTCATCCCTGTCAAATATCACTCAAACAGTATTCTCGTATGGTGGATACTTTTCAGAAATAGTAGGAAAAAAGAAGGAACTGCTTAAGGGATTAGAAATTCCATTCCCTGAACCTGAAATGAATATAGAGTATGAGGAAGATGCTGCTGCAGAGGAAAGTATGGATTAACCATACATATAAAGTAATCCTTAGCTAGACTGAGGATTACTTACTGTTCCCATAGTTATACAAAAAAGTTCAAAGATTGGTAGGGAAGAAGGATTGTGCGGTTCTGGTATAAAAAGGAAACTGCAAACACTGTAGTTTCCATTTTTACAAAGTAAAGTTTTAACAGAATAAAATGTATCAATATCAAGTTCTGTTAACATCATTCAAGAATTCATTGAAGATATTAAGAATTGCTAAAACCACCTCAGTGAAATTGGCACTGTTCTGAGTATTAAGGATGATTTGGATATCATTGTCACTCAGCATATCCTTCAATACTGTATCGTGGTGGTGATATATAGCAATCAGTGGAATATCGTATTCATGAGTTGAATTGATGATGCCGCTGAAATTCAGACTGTCGTTTGGATTGTCTGAAATAAGTAACAAAGTATCATTGATTCTTGCAATGCTTTCAAACTGAACCTTTAGACTTTCATCAATACCAAGATTTGGATACAGATGGCTCATTTGTTGAGCATCATTATTCAGAGTATAGGCATTGATTTTTTGAGTCAGATACATATGGTTTCCGTTAAGTACCTGTGTAAATAGTGAGCATAACGGATGGCAAAGCGGACTTCCCAGGCAGATTACTTTATTGTCAGGAAGGCTCAGACTCATTATGGCTGTTGCTGTTTCAACGCCGTCCAATGCCTCCTGAGGAATGCTTGAAACGGCGGTGATGGTATTGTCCAAACAACTGCTTATGGTATTTTCGATATACTGCTGAATATTATCAGTCATCATTAGTTACCTACTTTGATCCAAGTAATGATGCGTTTCAGTGAACCGTTACTGATGGAGATGTCTCCACTTAATCCTCTGATTTTTTGATCTTCGTTTGCTGAGAGATCCTTGAGATGTAGAGCAAGATTAAGGGCATCATAGCCGATGGCGAAACTTCTTAATGTATCCCCCTTTGCCTTAGGAAGAAGTTCCTGAATTTTTTGCTTGGCGTTGCTGTCTTTAATCATCCATGGCTGGTCGCCAAGCTTTATGCCGTAAAGACTCTGAGCAATTGCGGATTGAGTGAGACCATCGTTACTTTTTGCACCTGCATAATAGGTAGAACTGTCTCCGATATATGCTCTGGCACTGTCACGTATTTTTGATGTCTCCAAAGGAGTGCCGTATATATATATGGCGTCGAAGGTTTTATATCCGTTAAGACATCCTTTAACGTCGTTTTCAATGGAATTCATATCATTGTAGTAGCAGAGACTGATACCGCTGTGCTTAGCCTGAGTCCAGAATTCATTGAAGGAGTTGGCGATCCTGTCTCCTTTTTCATTTCTTGGTGCTACAATCATCGGATTCTGTATATTATCGTTACTCATTTCCAGAACAGCATTGTACATGTCATTTTCCGGGGCAAGGGTAAGGAAGTATACATTGTTTGAATTAGGCTGTACGTTTGTCTGATTAAGAGCAATAACCGGAACTGAAGGATTGAGCCTTAACAGATCTGACACTTCCTCCTTTATAACAGGGCCGATAATGATTTTTGCTTTATCAGCGTTGGCTTCACTGTATAGAGAAGAAATTGAATTGCTGGATGTATCATAAAATTTTAGATTTACACTTACGCCTCTGTCACGGTACGAATTGATTATCCCCATTTTAATAGGGTTGCCGATGATTTTGGCATAAGGTCCGGTTAAAGGAAGGAATACTGCAATGACATCACCATTTCCGATGTTGTTGGTGACAGCATCAAATTTTTCAGGATCCGGAGCTGGAGTGGAATTGCGACTGATAATTGGGTGATTAGGATATTTTTTTTCAAACTCATTCATTAGTCTGTTTTTTGTCTGTCTGCTGGTACTCTTACTGATGAGAGCATATTCCATAAAACCTTTAATGGTTTCATCTTCAGCATTTCTGAATCCATTAACCAGTTCTTTTGAAGGAGCCTTCTGCAACGCTTTTTCAGCGCGATCATAGGCGTTCTGCTTGTTTTCCGCACTGAGGGTGTCAGCTAGCATCAGATAGCTTTCACCGGCTTTAAGGTAGTTGCCGTTTGCTTCATTTACTCTACCTGAAAGGGCATAGTAATAGCTGGCGACATCTCCAGGCAGAGTCATGGTGTTAACTTGATCCAGTAATCTCTGTGCGGCTTTATAGTTACCTGACTTGGATTTGATTTGAGCCTCGATAATGTCAGTGATGTTTCCCTGCAGAGGTGTCATAAAGTTGTGGCGCATCTGTTCAATCACTTCGTTTGCGGCACGGAAGTTTCCTTCATTAGAATAAGCTCTGGCAAGAAGGATCTGCCAGTCAAAGTTATATTCAGGATCTGCAGCTTTCAACTGATCTTCATACCATGATGACTCATGTTCGAGTGCTGTAAAAGGCTGTGGCTTTAATGAGGAATCATGACCTGAAAGAATAGAACATCCGTTTAAAACAGATAAAAATAAAAGTGTATAAAAGACTGTAGATAATTTAAAATGCTTACAGTTTACCATTTTCTATATTCTCATAGTTAATAAATATTTTATTGGCTAATTATACACGTTTTGGATGGTTATAAGTAGTATTAAGGTTGTTAAAAATGTTTGAAATTAAGAAAGCTCTGTATATTGTTCCCACACCGATCGGAAACATGGACGATATTACTGTCAGAGCGTGCGAGGTATTGAAGCTGGTGGATTATATATGTGCAGAGGATACCAGACATTCTCTGCCTTTACTTGAAGGAATCGGTGTATCCTCACCTAAACTTATCAGCTACCATGATCATAATGAAACAGAAAAGGCTGAAAAGATAATTTCAATTATAAAGGACGGTTATTCTGTGGCGCTTATTTCAGATGCCGGAACCCCGATGGTCTCTGATCCGGGATATCATCTTGTTTCAGCCTGCGTTAAAGATAATATTCCTGTATTCCCTCTGCCGGGTGCGTGTGCTGCCATAACGGCACTGTGTGCATCAGGCATGCCGAGTGATAGATTCAGTTTTGAAGGTTTTCTGCCGGTAAAGGAAAAGATGCTTAGGGATCGTTTGACTTCATTAGTCAAAGAACCAAGAACAATGATTTTTTATGAAGCTCCCAGACGGGTTCTTGATACGGCGAAAATTCTTGCTGAAGTTTTTGGCGATCGAGAGGTAATGATTGCCAGAGAACTAACCAAAACTTTTGAGACCAAGTACTATACTACATGCAGTAAATTATACGACGTTCTAAACAGCGACCCAAATGTACAGAAGGGGGAGATGGTTATCATTTTGGCTCCGTACAGAGAGAAAGAGATAAATGATGTTCCAGATGAGGCTGTTAAAATGATGAATCTGCTGAAGGGAGAACTGTCACCTAAGAAAGTATGTGAAATTGTTGCTAAAATCTACGGTTTACGCAAGAATCAGCTATACAAGTATTTTTTGGAACAGATCCATGAAGGGGCATCTGAAGAATACGTGGATGATGAATAGTAAAAAAGTCCGTGTGTTATACTGAGAACATTGAAAATACGATGTTCCTTGTATTTCCGGTGTTCTTTTTCAGCATCGCAAGGATTGGCTGATAATTTGCCTGATAAATAATTGTCGGCTGATCATGTGAGTTTTATCAAGATTTGTCTGAAGAGATGTTTTTTGAATCTACAAAAAAAAGTATCTTTAGGGACTGAATAAGGTCACAAGAAAAATTAATGGTTCGATTATATCTATAACGTAAAAATTAGAAAATATTATGATATAATTACCGCCGAAGTTGGTCGGGTGATCGCTGCTTTATGGTTGTGTTCTCTGAACAGACGCATGAAGGGGAGGAAAGTCCGGGCTCCGCAGAGCAGGGTGCTAGGTAATGCCTAGGGGATGTGAATCCACGACTAGTGCAACAGAAAGTATACCGCCATTGCATAATGGTAAGGGTGAAATGGTGCGGTAAGAGCGCACCGCATAATTAGCAATAATTATGGCATGGTAAACTCCACCCGGAGCAAGACCAAATAGGCCTCATTGACGTTGCTCGCGTAAGGGGCGGGTTGGTCGCTTGAACCGGTGAGTGATTGCCGGTCTAGAGGAATGATCACTACTGATTTTTTTTCAGACAGAACCCGGCTTACAGACCAACTTCGGTAATTTTCTTTCGGCTGATATTAATTCTTGTGTCTGGTTGAATTATAGGGCGAAATAGAAGTATTACATGCATCTCTAGAATAAAAGTATACAGTTGCTTTTTCAAAAGGGATTGTTCCTGATTTTTACTGCTTCAGCGGAAAAATCTTCACTAGATATTTCTTCTTTTGTTTTCTACCATACTAAAGTTTAACCTTAAGCTTATTTTTTCTGTCGTTACCATTATGAATAGCTATAAACACGTTACAGTTTTGCTTAAAGAAGCAGTCGATTCTCTTGATATAAAGTCAGACGGCATATATCTTGACTGTACTTTCGGGAGAGGCGGTCATTCTAGAGAAATACTTGGCAGACTCGGACCTGAGGGACATCTTTATGCCATAGATAGAGATCCCGAAGCAATTAAATCTGCCGCAGAAATTAATGATTCCAGGTTTACTATTCTTCATGGTTGTTTTGCAGATGCGGTTGAGCTTCTGGAGCCTTTTGGTGTTGTTGGCTGTGTGGACGGCATTCTGATGGATTTGGGCGTATCATCGCCGCAGATAGATGATCCCAGCAGAGGGTTCAGTTTTATGAATGACGGTCCCCTAGATATGCGTATGGATCCGACTGTGGGATTCAGCGCGGCGGATTGGCTGAACAGTGCTGATGCCGATGCTATATCCAGAGTACTTCATGATTTTGGTGAGGAACGTTTCGCAAGAAAAATAGCAGCAGCCATAGTTCATGACAGAATCGATACACCGTTCACTACAACAGGACAGCTGAGCGGTCTTATTTCTAGAGTTATTCCTTTTAAGGAAAAGGGCAAGAATCCGGCTACTAGAAGTTTTCAGGCAATAAGAATCCTTGTTAACAGTGAACTTGAACAGGTTGAACAGGCCTTGGAAAATGCCAAGCATCTTTTGAAAAAAGACGGGATTCTGGCAGTAATTAGTTTCCATTCTCTTGAAGACAGACTCGTTAAGAATTTTATGCGTCGGTCTGAGAGAGGAATCCAGCCGCCTAGAGGTCTTCCTGTATCTGAAGAGGAAATTCTGAAAACAAGAACGTTCCAGACCATTGGTAAACCTGTATATCCTTCAGAAGAGGAAATTCAGGTGAATCCGCGTTCCAGAAGTGCAGTATTGCGTATAGCTAGAAGATGGGGATAATTTATGTCTCGTAATCTTAACCCTGATATAAACTCCAAGAATACGGTTAAAATCAATAATGAGGAATTGTTGATTACTCTGTTGTGGGAATTTATCTTGAATAATTTTTATTTTTTTCTCTGCCTGATAGCAATCGTTGTTGTCAGCGGACTTCTTGTAACTCAGGTTCATGAAACAAGAGCAAGTAATACCCTTATAAGCAGGGAGAAAAAAATTCAGGACAGTTATGATAAGGAATATCAGCATCTTATGTTAGAACGTCAGACATTGACTGAGGATTTTTATGTCCGTGAGCAGGTTACAAAAAAATTAAAGATGTCGGATTTGAGTGTTGAAAACAAGCGTGTTATTGATCTTAGAAATTCCGCCGGTGGCAACAAATGAGTTCTTTTTTGAAAAAAAAGCTAAAGTTTTTTTTTAAATTAAATCAGAAAGCCCCTCTTGAAGTAACCAATGGTCGAGTATATACCTTCTGGGGGGTTATTGCTTTTCTGTCGTTCTGTGTGCTGTTAAATCTTTTTTATATTATGGTTTATGATCCTAGTATGTTGCTTAAGGAAGGGAATAAACGCATACAGAGAACAGAACTTGACGGTATTCAAAGGGGGATGATTCTGGATCGTAATGGAGAACTGTTAGCCGTTAGTGTGCCGGCTAACTCTGTTTCTCTTTATCGTAAAAATTTTTTAGAAACAAAAAAATTTACCCGGGAACAGCTTGACGAAAAGTTGCAGATTCTCGCTCCTTTACTCGGTGTTGAGTATCAGGAACTGCATAATAAGGTTTATGCAAGTCAGACAGGAGAATTCACCCTTGCAAGAGAGGTAGACTCTTCTATTCAAAAGAGTATAAGTGAATTACACATTCCCGGGTTGTCATTTTCACCAGTACTTCACAGATATTATCCAACTGCTGAGATTAATGCCCATCTTGTGGGCATAACCGATTCCGATGGTGTAGGATCTGAAGGGGTGGAGAAGCAGTACAATGAATATTTGCTGTCTATCCCGAGTAAAAGATTGATCAAAAAAGATAACAAAAACAATATTATCGAAGACCTTGGTATATATGAGAAAGGTAAGAAGGCAGAGGATCTATATTTAAGTATAGATGAAAGAATTCAGCATTATGCATACATAACTTTAAAGTATGCTGTGGAAATTAATCAGGCAACCTCCGGAAGTCTGGTTCTTATTGATGCCAAAACCGGAGAAGTGCTGGCAATGGTAAATTCTCCTTCCTATAATCCGAATAACAGGGCTGATTATGAATCCAGGAAGGCTAGAAACAGAGCTGTGACTGATGCGTACGAACCTGGTTCTACCACCAAGCCCTTGGTCGCAATGGGGGCTTTGGCGCACAAAAAAATCAACTGGCAGCGTGTTATTGACTGTCGCCCGTTTTTTGTAAACGGCAAGAGAATTTCTGACAGTCATGCTATGAACAGCGGAACTCTCAAAGACGTGATAAAGTTCTCATCAAATACCGGTATGGCTCATCTCGCTCTTGATATGAAAGCCTCCGAAATAGTAGATACACTTTCAATATTTGGTTATGGTGAAAAATCTAATCTGAATCTTGTTGGTGAAACTTCAGGTTATCTGCCGAAAATTAATCCTAAAAGACGCATAAGTGACATTGAAAGAGCAACTATGAGCTATGGTTATCGCATACGTGTCACACCTCTGCAGCTTGCTCAGGCATACAGTATTTTTGCTAATAAAGGGATTAGAAAGCCGTTGTCAATTACTAGAGTAGACTCTGTTCCAACCGGAACAAGAGTGCTTAAGGAAGCAGAGGCTGTGAAAATGCTGGATGCCCTTGAATCTGTTGTTGAAGGTGGAGGTACAGGTTCACTTGCCAGAATTCCCGGATACCGTGTAGGTGGAAAGACCGGTACCGCCAAGGTGGCAGAAAGCGGCGGTTATGGAAAATACTATACTTCTTCATTTGTGGGGGTGGCTCCCATGAGCAACCCTCGTTTTGCTATGGCTGTTGTGATATACGAGCCTCATGGAGGCAAAGTTTATGGTGGTGTAGTAGCCGGGCCTGTTTTTTCAGAAGTAATGGGAAAGGTGCTGGAATTATATAAAATTCCACCTGATGATTTGAATCCTGATGGAACAATGAAAACTATAAAAGATAAAGACAGATACCTCAGGATGAAGAAGCATTAAAGGAATTAATAAAATGGTTAGTCTTAGAGTTATAGCGTCAGCGTTGGGAGTTGAGACTGCTGATGTTCAGCTCCGTGCTCTCTGCAATGATACAAGAAAGGTTACGACCGGTTCTCTTTTCATTGCTCTTAAAGGTTTAAATTTTGATGCAAGAAAAGAGATAGGGAACGCGATAAAAGCTGGGGCGGTTGCAGTTATATACGAGGATACCGGGGACGGTTTCGTTCCTGATATGGAAAATTATGATGTGCCATGCATAGGTGTTCCCGGATTGGCGGAGAAACAGTCTCTTGTGGCATCCGCTTTTTATGGCTGTCCGTCTGCCGGATTAGATTTGATAGGTGTTACGGGAACCAATGGCAAAAGTACCATAACTCATCTGATAGCGACATGGTTAACAGCTTTAGGAAGAAAAACAGGTATTCTGGGAACATTGGGAACAGGTTTTTATCCAAATCTGATACCATGCGCCAATACGACTCTGGCAGCAATTGATTTAGAAAGGACTATCAGTGAATTGAGTAATGATGGTGCTAAAGCCATTGCCATGGAGGTTTCTTCTCATGGAATAGCTCTCAAGAGAGTCAGTGAGCTTAAGTTTAAAATTGCTGCTTTTACCAATCTCAGCAGAGATCATTTGGATTTTCATAAGACTATGAAAAACTACGCTGAAACTAAATTTCAGCTAATGAAGAGTGTTTTACCGGAGATGTGTGTTATCAATGCTGATGATTCCACCGGAGTGGAATTTATATCTCGCATCCCTGAGGCTCTTACGTACAGTAAACAAGGGCTGTACGGAGGCAGAGGCATCTACGCTCATGACATTGTATATTATCCGCATGGAATAAATTTTAAGGTTTCCGGTTCGTACGGAGATGCCGAGTTTACCATACCGCTCATCGGTTCATTTAATGTTGACAACGTTCTGTGTGCCATCGGTGTGTTGCTACTTTGCGGATACAGTTTGAAAGAAATGGAAAAAACTGCAGGTGTACTGCGGGCTGTTACAGGAAGAATGGAGTGTTTTTCTAATAAGAATACACCTCTGCTTATTGTTGACTATGCCCACACTCCTGACGGGCTGGAAAAGGCACTTGCTGCTGTAAAGGAGCATAAATTCGGAAAGATTACCTGTATTTGCGGATGTGGTGGAGACCGTGATACTGGTAAACGCCCTGAAATGGCTGCTATTGCGTGTGGTATGGCTGATCATGTAATTTTTACGAATGACAATCCTCGCACGGAGAACCCTGACAGCATCATAGAAATGATGCTTGCCGGAGTGAAGGACTGTTCTAACTATGAAGTTGTCAAGGACAGAAGAAGTGCTATAGAAGTGGCGTTTAGTAAATCAGTTCCCGGCGATGTTTTGCTTATAGCCGGCAAGGGGCATGAGGATTATCAGATTATAGGTAAAACTAAATATCATTACAGTGACCGTGAGGTTGCTATGGAATTAACTGGAGATAGAAAATAATGATTTCCCTTAGTTTAAAAACTATAGCTCAGGAAATTGATGGTGAGCTTGTAGGAGACGGAAGCATTACTGTATCCGGAGTTGAAACAGATTCCCGTAAGAATGTTGAAGGAATACTGTTCGTGGCTCTGAAAGGGGAACGCTTTGATGCTCATGAATTTATAAAAGATGTAGAGGGGAGAAAGGCTGCTGCTGTCGTAACAGAGCACCGCTGTGATGTTTCCATACCGCAGATCATTGTTAAAGACACACTGAAAGCTTTGGGAAAAATTGGACTTCTCAACAGAAAATCCTGCCGTGCAAAGGTTGTAAGCGTCACCGGAACATGCGGTAAGACTTCTGTAAAGGAAATGACAAGTTCTATTCTGAAACAGGTGGGTAATACTGTTGCCACAAGAGGAAATTTCAATAATAACATCGGTGTGCCTATTTCTCTGCTGCAGATTAATGAAAATACAGATTTTGCAGTGATAGAATTGGGCGCTAATCATCCGCACGAAATTGAATATATCGTAAATCTGGCTAAACCTGATGCTGTTGCTATTAATAATGTCGGCAACGCTCATCTGGAGGGATTCGGATCTCTAGATGGTGTATACAGAGCCAAGAGCGAGATACTTGATTACGCGGCAGTAAATGGTGTTCCCGGCGTTGTAAACGGAGACAATGTTTATTTTGAAAAATGGCAGTCAGACTATAAATCCAAAGTTGATTTGCATTCTTTTTCAGTAGAAGGAAATCAGCAGTCTGATTTTACTGCATCAAATATAAAATCAAATGGTGACGGTACATTTTCATTTATACTTCATTCACCGGCCGGACAGACTGAAGTTTCACTTAAGCTGCCGGGGAAGCATAATGTCTCTAATGCGCTTTGTGCATCTGCTCTGAGTTATCTTGCCGGAGCCGATCTGTTGAGTATAAAGAAAGGTCTGGAGGAGGTTCAGCCTTCTAAGGGCAGACTTTTTGTAGAAAAATTCGGTAAGATTGTACTGATAGATGATGCTTACAATGCATCAGTCAATGCAGTGAAGGCTTCTATTGATACATTGTCAACCTTTAATAATGGATTAAGGGTGTTTGTTTTTGGCGACATGGGGGAGCTCGGAGCAGAGGCTGAAGAACTTCATAGATCCATCGGCGTCTATGCTAAAGATAAGATTGATGTGTTTATATGCATGGGAAGTCTTTCTGCTAAGGCCTGCGAAGCATTTGGCGATAATGGTTTACATTTTGATACTCATGAGGATATAGAGAACTATATTAAAGAACTCATGGGACAGCAGAAAGAATATGTCATTGCTGTAAAAGGGGCTCATTTTATGCGAATGGATAAGATAGTTGAATATATCCGTGATTACTGTAAGGAAAGCAAATGTTAGTTTTTTTAGCCGATTATCTTGCCAATAACGTTTCTGGATGCGGAGCATTCAGAGTTGTAAATTATATAAGTTTCAGAGCTATCTGTTCGTTACTAACCGCACTGTTATTTTCTTTAGCGATAGGTCCGTTCATGATCCGCAAGCTACAGATGCTTCATTTTGGACAGGTTGTGAGAAATGACGGTCCGGAAAGTCATTTCAGTAAAAGAGGAACTCCAACCATGGGCGGTATCATGATAATTGGAGTAATTGTTGCCACGATGCTGTTATGGTGTAAACTCGATAATATTCATGTCTGGGTTATTCTTTTTGCTTTGGTGAGTCATGCTCTTATCGGTTTTGCAGATGATTATCTTAAAATTATCAGAAAGAATCCAAACGGTCTTATAGCAAAATACAAATATTTCTGGCAGTCAGTTGTAGCGGTAATTATCGGCGTTACACTTTATTGTGTAAGCAAGACTCCGGGGGAAACCCAGCTGGTGATTCCGTTCTTTAAGGAGTTCATGCCGGACATGGGATGGCTGTTTATTCCTTTTGTTTATTTTGTTATCGTCGGTTCATCAAACGCTGTTAATTTAACTGACGGACTGGATGGTTTGGCTATTACCTGTACCATTCTTGTTGCCGCCGGTCTGGGGATTGTTGCCTATCTTACCAGTAACATTGAGTACGCCAACTATCTGTTTATACCTCATCTGCCTCATGCTGCGGAATGCAGTTTAATATGTACATCAATAATCGGTGCGGGTCTCGGTTTCCTTTGGTTTAACACTTATCCTGCACAGGTCTTTATGGGGGATGTTGGTTCTCTGGCACTTGGTGCGGTTCTCGGGGTTATTTCTGTAGTAATCCGTGAAGAAATACTGTTATTCATTATGGGTGGTATTTTTGTAATTGAAACAGTGAGTGTAATTCTTCAGGTAGGTTCTTATAAGTTAAGACATGGTAAACGTATCTTTAAGATGGCTCCTATTCATCATCATTTTGAAAAATGTGGCTGGCCTGAACCAAGGGTTATTGTTCGCTTCTGGATTATTACATTCGTGTTGGTACTGGTAGGTTTGGTAACATTAAAGTTACGTTAAGGATTGAAAATGACTAAATCTATAGCTGTTGTCGGATTGGGTAAAAGCGGTTTATCAACTGTTAATTTTTTATTGAAGCAGGGACTTATACCTGTAGTTTTTGACAGTAGAGAAAAGCCTGCAGGTGAGTTAGAACTTGACAAACGTGTCACACTGATTAAAGGTCCTCTTGACGGAGTCAGACTTGCTGAATTTGATGAATTGGTTGTTGGTCCCGGTCTTTCCGTAAATCTTCCTGCATTGAAGCAGGCCAGAGAAAATGGAGTCAAGATTATCGGAGATATTGAATTATTTGCCAGATATGCCAAGGCACCAACAGTTGGTATAACCGGTTCTAACGGTAAAAGTACTGTAACCACGCTGACCGCACTTATGGTCGAGGCTGATGGTAAAAAATGCGGTATGGGCGGGAATATCGGTATTCCTGCTTTGGATGTACTTGATGATTCGGTTGATGCGTATGTTTTAGAACTGTCCAGTTTTGAGTTGGAAACAACCTATAATTTGAAACTAGCTGGTGCAACTATTCTCAATCTGAGTGAAGACCATCTCGACAGATATAATGCTAGCATGCAGCTGTATCTTGAGGCAAAACAGAGAATATTCACCAATGCTGATAAAATAATAATCAACCGTCAGGATAAGGCTACAGTTCCTCCTGACGGCAGGTATTTCTCAAGTTTCGGTTCAGATGAGAGTGATTATGGTCGTGTTCAGATCGATGGTGAATACTGGTTAAGTGTTAACGGTAAGCCGGTTATAAAAACATCTGAACTGGGTATAAAGGGGTTGCATAATGAAATGAATGCTCTAGCAGCTATTGCCCTTGCGGATACTCTTGGTGTCAGCAGAGAAGCTGAGATAAATGTTCTGAAGTCCTTTACAGGACTGCCGCATAGATGTCAGCTGGTCCGTGAATTGAATGGTGTAAGATATTTTAATGATTCGAAAGCTACTAATGTAGGTTCAACTCTTGCGGCAGTCGCCGGACTTAAGGACAGTGTTGAAGGACGGATAATACTGTTGGCCGGCGGGCTCGGCAAGGGACAGGATTTTACTCCTATTAAAAATATGCTCGGGCGAGAAATTTCATTTATGCTTTGTTTTGGCAGGGATGGAAAGATGCTGTCCGAACTTGGCAGTGAAACCAGACTTACAGAAAACATGGCTGAAGCCGTTAGTATTGCCCATGCGGAAATAGCCAAGCCAGGAGATGTAGTACTGCTGGCACCAGCCTGTGCAAGTCTGGATCAATTTAAAAGCTTTGAGGAACGTGGGGATATTTTTGCTGAACTGGTGAGGAATCTTTAATGCGGTTTCTTAATCTGCTGCTAGGTAATAGTGATAAAAAGTACAATACTACAAACTGGGTGCCATTTGACCCGTGGTTTATCGTGATACCTGCAATTCTGATGACCATTGGGTTGATTGCCATATATTCAGCTTCAATTTACGTCAGTTTTGATAAGTTCGGTACTTCAACTTACTATGTCAATAAACAGATTCTTTTCATGGGCATGGGGATTGTGATGTACTGTGTTTGTATAAACATAAGTACAAAACTGTGGTACAGTCTCGGTCAGTGGAAGATGATGACCTTGGTGGCGGTCATGTGTCTGCTGGTAATATTTGTCGGTAAAGAGATAAATGGTGCGAAAAGATGGCTCTCATTATTTTTTTTTAATGTCCAGCCGTCAGAATTTTTAAAAATATCCTTAATCCTATATGTGGCAGGATATATTCACAGACATAATGAGGACATAAAGAATCCGTTAAGGAGTTTCCTAGTAGTTATACCCACATTTGTTTTTCTAGTTATCCTATTTTTTCAAAAAGATTTAGGTACATGCGTGGTACTTGCGTGTATCCTGATTACAATGTTGGTTTTTGCCGGGATTATGTGGCGTACTTTTCTGGTGTATGCAATAGTGGGTATAGCCGGTGCAGTGGTTATGATTGTCAAGGATCCATACAGAATTCAACGTCTGCTGAGTTTCACGGATCCTTTTAAGGATATTACCAAAAGCGGATACCAGCTTGCAGCTTCGCAGATGAGTCTCGCAAGAGGGGGTATGTGGGGGCTTGGCCTGGGAAACAGTGAATTAAAATTAAGCTATATTCCTGAACCACATACAGACTTTATCATGTCAATTATTGGTGAGGAAATGGGGTTTGTCTTTGTTTCCTTTGTGTTTATATTGGAACTTTTGCTGATATTCAGAACTGTTAAACTCGGATTGGAGGCAATAAGTTCAACAAACGACAGAAATTATTTTCATGGTTACTGTGCCATCGGCATAGGTTCGTGGTTTGCTGTGCAGAGTATTATTAACATGGGAGTGGTTTCTGGTCTGTTTCCGACAAAAGGGTTGACTATGCCTTTTATCAGTTACGGCGGATCAAGTTTAATTTCATCAATTCTTGCGGTATGCATTCTCTTGAGAATCAGTTATGAACGGAGAGCAAATTATCTTAACAGAATCCGTAATTCTCAATTAAGATATAAGCAAAACAGTAAGAGAAGCAGATATAACAAAAACGTTGCTGTTTCCGGAGAAAATACTGACGCCAATGTGGCGGCAAACGGCTGATGTGTGGTCTTAACATATATTGTCCGTAGATGTATGGATGTGATAGTTATATGAAAAAAATTTTAATTATGGCAGGCGGTACCGGTGGGCATGTTTTTCCGGGGCTTGCAGTAGCAAAAGAGCTTACTAAAAATAATGAATTTGAAGTACTGTGGTTGGGAACCAGAGAAAGAATGGAAGCAAGACTGGTACCTCAGCATGGCTTTAAGATTGAGTTTATAAAAATTAAAGGTTTAAGAAGAAATGGTCTATTGAGAAAGATTGTTTCCCCTTTTTTAGTAGCTAGAGCTGTATACGAAGCGCTGGGTATAATCAGAAAGTTTAAACCTGACGTTGTTCTCGGACTTGGCGGATATGCATCTGGTCCGGGGGGTATTGCTGCGAAGATTTTAGGGATTCCTCTGATTCTGCACGAACAGAATGCTTCACCAGGTGTTACTAACAGAATCCTTTCAAAATTTGCTGACGTTGTTCTATTGGGATTCCCGGGGGCTCTTACGGGAAAAAGGACTGAATATGTGGGGAATCCAGTAAGAGAAGACGTATTGAACCTCAACAAAGAACTTCCGAAGAATTTCGATCATGAGAATTTAAACGTGCTGGTTATAGGAGGAAGTCTTGGTGCTCAGGCTTTGAATGAGAATATTCCTGAAGCTGTGGCCATCGCTAACAGATACGGAGCCAAAATTAATATTACGCATCAGACCGGTCAGGGGAACAGTGCAGGCGTGACTGAAGTGTATAAAAAACTAGGTGTTGATCATTATACTGTTACGGATTTTATTTCAGATATGGCATCTGCATATAAGGAAAATGATGTTATTATCTGTCGTGCAGGTGCTTTGACACTTGCTGAAGTCAGTGCTGCAGGCATGCCGGCTATTTTTGTTCCGCTTCCTACAGCCGTAGATGATCATCAGACAAAGAATGCTAGATATCTTTCCGATAATGGTGGTGCGGTATGTCTGCCTCAGTCTGAACTTACACCTGAAAAGTTGGCTGATATACTTAAAGACTGGTCTATGAATCGTAATAAGATTGCTCAGATAAGTCAGATAGCTGGAAAGATGGCTAAATTAGATGCCACAGTTTGTGCTTCAGAAGTATGTAGAAAAATGGCCGGGATGGCAAATGATAAACGGGACTAAAGGGAGCTAGAAGTAATGTCAGGAAATTCTGAATTTAAAATTCCTCAGATGCATAAGGTTAAACGCATTCATTTTGTTGGTATAGGCGGTGCCGGTATGAATGGTATTGCAGAAGTACTTGCAAATGAAGGATATGAAGTAACCGGCTCCGATATTATGGCCAGTAATACTACTAAACATCTTGAGAATAATAACATAAAAGTTTATATAGGACACAACGCCTCGAATGTTGACGGGGCAAGTGTTGTTGTTATCTCCAGTGCCATTAAGAAGGATAATCCTGAATGGCTGAGGGCTATCGAATTGCGTATTCCGGTCGTTCGTCGTGCGGAAATGCTTGCTGAACTTATGCGTTATCGTTTTGGAATAGCTGTTGCGGGTACTCATGGAAAAACAACTACTACTAGTCTTATATCCAGTATCTATGCCCAGGCTGGTAAGGATCCAACCTTTGTTATAGGTGGACTGCTAAACAGTGCAGGGGTAAACGCCAGACTTGGAAGCGGTAAATATCTTATAGCTGAAGCAGACGAATCTGATGCCTCATTTCTTCATCTGCAGCCGATGACCTCAGTTGTTACAAATATTGAAGAAGACCATATGGATACCTATGGCGGTGACTTTTCAAAATTAAAGGATACATTTATTGAATTTCTGCATAATTTACCATTTTACGGTGTTGCAGTTGTCTGCAATGATGATCCTGTGATTCGTGAACTGTTGCCTAGAATCGGAAGAAGCGTCATAACCTATGGCGCAAGAGAAGACAGTGATGTGATGGTATATGATTTTAAGCAGTGTACCAGTTATTCCACATTTAAAGTCAGACGTAAAGACGGATCTGTTCTAGATATTAAACTGACTATTCCTGGATTCCATATGGCTCTCAATGCTGCAGCAGCTATAGCAGTAGCTACAGAGGACAATATTGATGATAAATCAATTGTTGATGCTCTCGGATCATTTCAGGGTGTAGGTAGAAGGTTCGAACAGTATGGAGAATTTGATACTGAAAACGGCAAGGTTATGCTGGTGGATGATTACGGACATCATCCGAGTGAAGTTAAGGCCACCATACGTGCGGTTCGTGCGGGCTGGCCGGACAGACGTCTTGTCATGATTTTTCAGCCTCATCGTTATACAAGAACACGCGACTGTTATGAGGAATTCATAGATGTTCTCGGGCTTGTGGATGAATTGATTCTTCTTGATGTTTATCCTGCGGGTGAAGATCCTATAGTCGGGGCAGATGGTCGTTCACTGTGTCGTTCAATCCGATTAAGAGGAAAGGTGGAACCTTATTTTGTTCCTTCTGCAGAACAGGTTCCAGCGGTTGTTGCTGATGTAATTAGAGATGGTGATATTCTCCTTACTCAGGGGGCGGGTAATGTTGGTAAGCTAGCCAAGGTACTGGCTGAGTACAAGCTTGATATAGCCAAAATGAAGGAAAGAAACTGATTGTGGCAAGAAACAGAAATACGCAACAGAAATACGGAATAACCAAGGGAGGATATATCTTTGGGGTATTTCTGTTTGTTTTAGTTATTTTTTTTGAAACGGTGTTTGTTAATTATCTTTATGATGAACTGACTGATGTTGATAATATACAGATCGGTCATGTCAAGATTACCGGTAATCTCAAATACTCAACCAAGGAAGATATTGAGCAGTATTTCCGTGATAATCCCAACAGTTATAATATGATGACCATGGATCTTATTGAAACCAGAGCCTATATGGAAACAATGCCATGGATTTATCATGCCAGTATGAGAAAGAGACTTCCAGATATTCTGACTATTCATGTGGTGGAGCATACCCCTCTGGCATATTACAATGATGGTGTGCTGGTATCAGACTGGAGTATTATTCATCCTGAAAATACTAATAATGCTTTAAATTTACCAAGAATGAACGGTCCTGAAAAACTGGCAAGAACCGTTTATGAAATGTACAAGGTTATAGACGGATATATACAGCAGTACGGGTATCGAGTACAGGAATTGAATTTAAGTGACAGTTATATATGGAATTTTAAATTAAATAACGGTTTGTTACTGATTTTAGGCAGAGAGAATACAATTGATCTAGGAAATGATCAAAATAACGTTTTCTTTTTGAGGTTAAGCAACTTTATTAAAGCATATCCATATATTCAGGATAAAGATAATATAGAATATATCGACCTAAGATATGATACAGGGGTCGCGGTTAAGTGGGTTGAACGGAAAGGGCAATAGTATGGCAGCAAATGATTTAAGTAACGTCGGTACTCAAGATTACATTGTGTCAATTGACCTTGGAACAAGTGAAATAAAAATCTGCAGTGCCATTTTGTTTGATGATGAAAATATTCAGATTATCGGCTATGGCAAATGCAAGACAACAGGAATGAATGCTGACGGTATTGTCAGCATGGATAAGCTGAAGGAAAATATTTCAACTGCTTATAACATGGCACAGAATGCGGTGACTCGTTCACAGGATGAGCGTTCTATTCCTCAGATTAATAATCCTCGGGTTTTTGTATCTATTCCGGGAAGATTTATAACATTCAGAAACAATTCTGGTTCCTGTGATTTGAAAAAGAATCCGATTACCGAAGAAGACATAATAAGAGCCAACAGTGTAGCCAAATCCTTAAAGATTAAGGATTATGAGTTGATCACAGCAATACCGAATTATTATCAGGTTGATTCAAGTGAAAGAGTTGAAGATCCCCTTGAGTTGAGTGGAGGCCAATTAAAGTCTTTTCTGAATTTAGTATATGCTGAAAGTTCTTTTTTAGAGAATATCAAGCGCGCCCTGTGTTGTATTGAGACTGAGTATGATCCGGAATTTATATTCAGCGGTCAGGCTGCTGCATATGCAGTGGCCAGTGATACCGAAAAGAATCTTGGTGTATGTGTTCTTGATATCGGGAAAAGTACCACAGATATAACTATTTTTGATAAGGGGCACTGTGTGTACGTAGGGTCATGTCCGTACGGTGCTGATAAGATTACTCAGAATATTGCTGTTACATACAACCTGAGTGAGAGGGAAGCGGAAAAGATCAAATGTGAGCTTGGTTTTGCAGTATCCAACAGTATTATATCAGGTAAGGAAATCAGAATCGAAAACAGGGCTGCTCAGATTAAATCAATTAATCAGGGGGAACTGGCTGAGTCCATTGAGGCTGGATATAATCAGCTGATTCTCAAAGTCCTAACCAAGCTTAACGAAGTAAATGATTCAGCTGATATTTCTCTCGGTGCCGGCTTCGTTATATGTGGAGGCGCTGCTGAAACAAAATGTCTGCAGGAATGTGTTGCTAAGATTTTTAATAACAACGGCCTCGGCGGATACGCTAGAAAGATTAGAATACATCAGGTTGACAAGAGGATGATAAACGGTCTTACTGATGCTATTAGTCCATATTCAGGAAGTGCCTCTCTAGGATTGATCAAGTTTAGTGATATCCTTGAAAGCCATAAGAAAAACAGGAATTATAAGGGGATAATCAAGGTATTTCATAAGATAGCTGATTGGTGTGGAAATAATATGTAATATGTATCAGATTAAATGACTCATATACGGCATATTTTTTACAAAAAATTATCCAGACTGAGAGCAATGCGATCGTGAACTAGTTTTAAATAAAATAAAGTGGATAATAGTGTAATATTTTGATATATATTACATAATGTGAAGATTGTTCGATGGTTGAGTGTTTTTGCAATCACCACCTACAAGTTTTATTTTTAAATTCAATATCACTCTGACATGTATCACCGGCATTTTCCTTAAGGACGAGGTAATGTCATGCATGCAGAGTGGTTTTTTATAGGGTATCTGTGGTAAGGCCATATCTGCGGGCGAAAATTCTTAAGGATTGTTGATTTTTTGCCATGGATGTTTTTACTAGGGATTTAAATGAATAAGCTAATATATCAAGTGTATTGGCATGTCTGTGGAGTAGTAGTTTAATATGAGTGATATTTTACAAGCGGCAGATGCTACTGCAGAAGGTGGATATGTGCCCTCTGATAATGGTAAAGCTGTTATTAAGGTAATCGGTGTCGGCGGTGGTGGCGGTAATACCGTTCAGCATATGATTAATGAGGAAGTTACCAATGTTGACTTCCTGGTTGTTAATACAGATCTGCAAGCCTTGAATTCGAATACTGCAAAAAACAGAATTCAGATAGGTGTTAATACCACCAGAGGTCTGGGTTCCGGTTCTAATCCTGAAATCGGCAGAAACGCTGCTGAGGAAAGCAGGGAAGTGCTGCGTGAAAATATCGGAAAGAGCGATATAGTGTTTATTACCGCAGGTATGGGTGGTGGTACTGGTACTGGTGCTTCACCGGTAATTGCTAATATTGCCCGCAAGGAATTAGGAGCACTGACAGTTGCAATCGTTACCAAACCATTCTCTTTTGAGGGGAAAAAACAGTTACAGAAAGCAGAACAGGGTATTGAGAAGTTAAGAGAAGAGGTAGATGCCCTGATTATTATTCCTAACGATAAGTTATTGAGATATCTGCCTAAAAACATTTCACTGGTGAGAGCTTTCCAGGAATGTAATAATGTTTTAAAGAGAGCCGTTCAGGGGATAGCAGATGTTATTGAAAGATGTGGCTATCAGAATCTCGATTTCAATGATATCAGAACAATGCTTCTCCGTTCCGGCACTGCCCTTATAGGTATGGGTGAAGGTGAAGGCGAAAATGCAGTTGAGCAAGCTGTTCAGAATGCCGTAAACTGTCCGTTGCTCGAAGACTTCTCTAACTGTAAGGCACGAGGTCTCATTGTTAATGTGACAATGAACGAAGAACTAGGTCTTGATAGATATGAAAGACTTGGTAACATTCTGCATAAGAGTTTTGCTACTGAAAATTCTGATATTAAGTATGGTTTTGTTATTAATTCAAATATGAAGCCGGATGCTGTTCATGTAACTATCGTTTTGGCCGGTCTTACAGAAGTTGACAAGCCTGATTCAGAAAATATCAATACTATTTTGGGGCAGGTATCACCTGCGTCTGCGGATGATTCTGCAGTTTCTACAACAACTTCAGCAGAAGTTCTTGCCAGCATGTTCCAAAACACCGGAATGAATACTAGTGGATTAAGTAGGGTGAGTTCAGGTTTTGATGATGTTCAGAATAAGAAGAGTGTGACGGATGACACTATTGAACTGCCAAGCTGGTTGTCAAAGAAATCCAATTAATGACTGAACCTTAAGGTCGGTCGACAAGCTCCGTAGTTAGATATTACGGGGCTTTTTTTTGTATCAGAAATTTTGGAGAGATTGACAAGTTAAACAGTTAATAATTAACATCTGTGAATAAAACAGTACTGTTTTCAGAAAATATAAAACCATCGGAATATAGAATAATTATATATTTAAATATTGATGAAAAGCCATTTTTAGGGAAAAGTTTCGATGAAAAGGTTTTAAAAGTAAATAATTATTTTAAAAAACTGAAATCTTGCTATAATGTTGATAGTAAGTGATATCAATCACAACTTGATGAGATACAGATGGGTATAAAAGAATCTTTTATATTAAATTACTGTCAATATATTGGGTATTATGCTAAATATCATAAGTTGTAAGTTGAATTAACCAAGAGTCGTAATTATGATGATAAGACAGCGTACAATCAAAAAAGAAGTTTCAGCTTCAGGTATTGGATTGCATTCTGGCAGAAAGGTGAATATCACTTTTAAGCCGGCCCCAGCCGATACTGGCATTGTATATGTTCGTAGCGATATGTCTCCTAAGGTTTACATGAAGACATCTGCTGAAATGGTTAGAGACACTGAGCTATGTACCGCAATCATTAATGATACCGGTGCGAGAGTAGCCACTATCGAGCACCTGAGTGCAGCCTTGAGTGCCACAGGAATAGATAATTTATACATAGAGGTTGATGCGCCGGAGCTTCCTGTTATGGATGGTTCTGCTCAGCCGTTCATTTATTTACTTGAGAGTGCGGGTATTCAAATTTTATCTGCTCCAAAGAAATTTATTAAGATTACGAAGAAAGTTCGTGTCGAGCTTGAGGACAAGTGGGCAGAGCTGAGTCCTACGACTGCTGGCTTCAAACTGGATCTTCAGATAGACTTCAATCATCCGGCTATGGATAAGAGTCTGCAACATTACAAAATGGATTTCAGTGGCGTGAAATTCCTTAAGCATGTAAGCCGTGCCAGAACATTTTGTTTTATGCGAGATGTTGAATATATGCATGCTCATAATCTTGCTTTAGGTGGTAGTTTGGATAATGCGGTTGTTTTGGATGATTTTTCAGTTATGAATCCTGAAGGTCTTCGTTATCCGAATGAATTTGTAAAGCATAAACTTCTCGATGCAATTGGTGATCTTTATATGTCAGCACAGAGTATTGTCGGAGAATTCAAGGCGTATAAGACCGGTCATCATTTGAATAATATGTTGTTGAGAACCTTGCTGGCCGATGCAACTGCGTATAAGTTAATAACTATTGAAGATGGTATGCATTGTGCTGAGCAGAACAGGTTCCTTGAAGAAGAGAAGGTAAGTGATTTTGTTCTTGCTTAAAGATTAATTAAGAGAATTCAATAAAAAAAATCTGCCAGACGGCAGATTTTTTTTATTATGGTTTTTATGGATGACAGTATCTGAAATATATAGTTAATAACAATTGATGTGCTGTATTTTAAGGAAGAAATAAAAATGGCAGGGGCATGTACAGTAATACCAGAAATTAAAGACGGTTGGATTAAAGGTGTTGAAATAATCCCTTCTCCTAATTTTAATCATCGTCCTAATGGAGAGATCAGTCTGCTGATTATCCATAATATTTCGTTACCACCGAAACAGTTCGGCGGTAATTATGTTGAATCTTTTTTTACTAACAGACTCCCAGTTGAAGAACACCCTTATTTCAAGGAGATAGTTGATCTAACCGTAAGCTCACATCTTTATGTAAAAAGGACTGGTGCTGTAGTGCAGTTTGTTTCTTTAAATGAGCGAGCATGGCATGCCGGTAAATCATTCTTTAACGGAAGAGAAGCATGTAATGATTTTTCAATAGGCATTGAATTAGAAGGCGCTGATGATATCCCCTACACTGATGAGCAGTACCGGTCATTAAAATTTCTCACTATGGCTATAATGAGGGAATATCCAAAAATCACAAAAGATAGAATAGTTGGACACGAGCATGTTGCCCCGGTTAGAAAAACTGATCCAGGAGTGGCCTTTGACTGGAAGCGCTATTTATCAGATATTTGATTTAGCAGTCGACAGACTAAACATGATTTTTTATGCTGGAAAACTGGTATATGCTGTATTGATGAAGGGCTTTTTCATATGAAGAAGCCTTTTTTATTTAGAGTACATGGAATAATTCATAATCCGAATAACCGGCTAATGAGAGAACTGCGGATGGTCAAGTGTTATTTCATACCTATGATTGTTTTTTTAGTTCAATTTGTTCTTTGTAAAATTTTGTAATATTTAAATACAAGTTTGCCACATTTTCTTTATCTTAATTGATTATAATAAAAGTAATGAATGAGTAGTTAGTTATAGTAATTTCTTCAGTTAGGAGTGTACTATGTTAGGATTAAAATTGTTAAAAATGATGTTAGTTTCATCTGTATTGGCATTATGTTTTTATACTCCGGCCAATGCAGATGTTTCCGTATCAGTTGGGCCAGGAGGGGCTGGTTTATACGTAGGATCTTCATATGCCCGTCCTGTTGTTGCGGCGCCGGTAGTTGTTTCTCCTCCGGTAGTTGTGACCCCAGCTCCTTATGTAGGGATGCCTCCTCCACCATCTCGCTATTATTATCGTCCGTATCGTGGTTATCATTATGCGCCTCCACCACCACCTCCGCATCACCACCATCATCACCACCATCATCATCACGGACCACACCATGGTCACCATTATTATTAAGTAGGTAGTGGTCGGTACGAAAAAAGGCGATATGTAATCGTCTTTTTTTTTGCACAGGTGTATTCAGGGTAAGATTATTATTGATAAAAGAATTTAGGAAAAACATGGATAATACTCAATTCTTTAAGAAATAATTGGCCATAACAATCAAATTGAATATACACGTAAAGAATGTTATGATTGAGAGCTAATAAAAACAATTTTACTATGGTGTATAACTTGTACTGCATGCATTTGAAGAGAATGTAATTGTTCGTTTTATTATAGGAATTGAATAAACACCAGTTTTTCTCTTTTCTGCTGAATATACTCAATTTTTTAGTGTTTTTCTGAACTGTACAGTTATTTGACAAATGTGAAGTTTGGAAAATTATTCCTGTTTTAATAGTCAGCGGTGTTTTGAATTTCATTAATGCGAAGTGGATAAATGATGTCAGTAAAATGAGAATATGGGCTGCCATTTCGTGATTTGAGAAACCATATTGATTGTTTATCTTTTTGAAATTATTTTTTTGAGAGATGGTATTTTACTGTTAGTTTTTTGATATAGTAACAGTGGTTTTGTTTTATAAGGAGCATATCGTGCTAGATGCATATCATGCAAAGGTTGAAGAACGTGCAAAGATTGGTGTCGTTCCAAAGCCTTTAACTGTTGATGAAGTTGCTGAAGTAATTACTTTGTTGCAAAATCCTCCAAAAGGTTCTGAAGATGAGTTGATTTCGCTTTTGGAAAATCGTATTCCACCGGGGGTAGACGAGGCTGCCAAGGTTAAGGCTGATTTCCTGACAAATATTGCAGTAGGTGCTCTTTCAAGTCCGCTGATTACTCCTGTAAGAGCAGTTGAACTGTTGGGCACAATGCAGGGTGGATATAATGTTGCTTCCTTGATTAATTTCCTTGAGCTTGAAGAATTAGCTCCGGTTGCTGCCAAGGCATTGTCACATACTTTATTAATTTTTGATGCATTTACAGATGTCGCAAAACTGGCTGATAGTGGCAATGAGTACGCCAAGTCTGTTATTAAGTCATGGGCCGATGCAGAATGGTTTACTTCAAAGCCAAAACTCGCTGATAAGATTACTTTAACAGTATTCAAGGTACCTGGAGAAACCAATACCGATGATCTTTCACCTGCGCCTGATGCGTGGAGCAGACCAGATATTCCTTTACATGCCATGGCTATGTTGAAGAATGAGAGACCTGGAATAGTTCCTGATGAAAATGGTGTCACAGGTCCTGTTTCAACAATAAACGCTCTTCGTGAAAAAGGCTATCCTTTAGTTTATGTCGGTGATGTAGTAGGTACTGGTTCATCAAGAAAGAGTGCTACCAACAGTGTTCTCTGGTTTATGGGAAATGACATTCCTTTTGTCCCTAACAAGAGAGCCGGAGGTTTCGTATTTGGTGGTAAGATCGCACCTATATTCTTCAACACTATGGAAGATGCCGGTGCATTACCTGTTGAGCTTGATGTAACAGCCATGAATACAGGTGATATTATTGATGTTTATCCTTATGAAGGAAAGGTAACATCTCATGATAATAAAGATGCTGTTCTTTCAACTTTCAGTTTAAAAACTCAGGTTCTACTTGATGAAGTAAGAGCAGGCGGACGTATTCCATTAATCATAGGTCGAGGTTTGACGGCTAAGGCTCGTAATTATCTTGGTCTTCCTGCCAGTGAAGTCTTTGTTAAACCTATGCAGGCACCTGATACTGGCAAGGGCTATACTTTAGCTCAGAAGATTGTGGGACGTGCCTGCGGGGTAGATGGTGTGAGACCTGGAAGTTACTGTGAACCAGTAATGACAACTGTTGGATCTCAGGATACCACAGGTCCTATGACTCGTGATGAATTAAAAGATCTTGCCTGTCTTAGTTTCAGTGCGGATCTGGTTATGCAGTCATTCTGTCATACAGCAGCCTATCCAAAGCCTGTTGACGTTGTAACTCATGATACCTTGCCTAAGTTTATTGAAGAGCGTGGTGGCGTTGCTTTAAGACCTGGGGATGGTGTTATTCACAGCTGGCTGAACCGCATGGTGCTTCCTGATACTGTCGGTACAGGCGGTGATTCACACACCAGATTCCCAATGGGGATATCCTTTCCGGCTGGTTCAGGTCTTGTTGCCTTTGCAGCTGCTACCGGTGTGATGCCGCTTGATATGCCTGAGTCAGTACTGGTTCGTTTTACCGGTAAAATTCAGCCGGGCATAACATTGAGAGACCTGGTTCATGCTATTCCTCTTAAAGCCATCGAAATGGGACTTCTGACAGTTGAAAAGAAGGGCAAAAAGAATATTTTCTCAGGTAGAATTCTTGAGATTCAGGGGCTGGAGGACTTGAAGGTGGAACAGGCATTTGAACTTGCCGATGCTTCTGCTGAAAGATCAGCTGCGGGCTGTACAGTCGCACTTAATAAAGAGCCATTAATTGAATATATAACTTCTAACATTTCACTGCTTAAGTGGATGATTAAGGAAGGATATCAGTCTAAGGATACTTTAGCCAAGAGAATCAAGGCTATGGAAGACTGGCTGACCAATCCTGAACTTCTCAGGGCAGATGCTGATGCTGAATATGCTGCTGTTATCGAAATCAATATGGATGATATAAAGGAACCTGTACTTTGTGCTCCGAATGATCCTGATGATGCCAGAACATTGAGTGCTGTCGCAGGTGCATCAATTGATGAAGTATTTATCGGTTCATGTATGACAAACATCGGTCATTACAGGGCTGCTGCAACAATTTTGGAAAAGTGTAAGAATCAGCTTCCTGTTAAATTGTGGATTGCACCTCCAACCAAGATGGACAGAGCAGAGATAATTCATGAAGGTCTGTATAGTATTTTTGGTAAGGTAGGTACTAGATGTGAAATTCCAGGATGTTCTCTGTGTATGGGGAACCAGGCCCGTGTGGCAGATAATTCCACAGTAATTTCTACATCAACAAGAAACTTCCCTAATAGACTTGGTCAGGGGGCTAATGTTTATCTTGCTTCCGCAGAGCTTGCAACTGTTGCATCTGTTTTAGGTCATATTCCTACGAAAGAGGAATATCTTGAAGGTGTTAAGGTACTTTCAGGAAAAGAAAGCTCCATTTATTCATATTTGAAGTTTAATGAAATGACTGATTATAACGTGTAACTTTTAACGTTTTATGAAAAAAGGCTGTCGGCACTGTCGACAGCCTTTTTTTGTGCACCAAACAATATTAATAAACAGGTGAATTCATAATTGGTGCATTTAGACGGTTAAATTGCTTTTTGGTATGTTTTTTTAAATAAAAGAACTGACTTCTGATGGTTAAGACTATTTCTAAGATATAAATAAATGGTAATTAACGAAAAGGGGATATGCAGTTTTATTAAATTCATGCTGTTATTATTAGCAGCAGTTACTGGGGGGTTGGTGAAAAAACTCAAATAATTATAAAAATTGGCACGTTACTTGAATAATAATAAAGCAGGTATGAACTGTAAGGAGCTTAAAATGAAACTCATAAGTGCAATTATTAAACCGTTTAAAGTGGATGATGTAAGGGAATCCATTTCAGAATTGGGGATTGACGGCATGACCGTCACTGAAGTTAAAGGTTTCGGTCGTCAGAAGGGACATACTGAGTTATACCGTGGAGCCGAATATCAGGTTGATTTTTTGCCGAAAGCTATGCTTGAAGTTGTAGTCAGTGACGATATGTGTAGTGAGGTTGTGGATAAGATTATCAGCGCAGCCAGAACTGGAAAAATAGGTGACGGAAAGATATTTGTATATGACTGTGAGCATGTAGTACGTATACGAACCGGTGAGGTTGACAACGACGCGTTGTAATATTTGCTGGAGAAAATTCACATCCTTTTGTCCTGTATTTATCTACAGGACTTTTTTTAATGATGTGTTTTTATAGATATACAGGAATAGCGCAACTAGAGGGGATGAAAAGCGTTATTAATTAACCGTCTGTGCTTTTGTAATTAATGAATGATAGTTGTCAGTTTTCGAAAAGATCGCGAATGTTATCATATAACTCAACAAGATCGATTTCTTTTCTCGGAGCAACAAAAATAGTGTCGTCTCCGGCAATGGTTCCTAATATTCCTTCAGCTTTTCTGACAGAGTCTAACATTCTTGCTATCATCTGTGCACTGCCTGGACTGGTATGAATAACAATCAGATTCTCATTATGAGCAATGTCGATAACCAGAGATTTAATAGTTTTATCTATTACAGGTATACCAGTTTCCAATGGAAGGCAGTATACCATCACCATCTTTGCGTTTCTTCTTCTGACTGCTCCGAACCTGGTAAGCATTCTGGATACTTTAGACTGGTTCATATTAGTATAACCTTTGGCTAGGAGTGCATCGGCAATTTCAGATTGGGAACTGTAGCATTCTGCGCGAAGTAATTCTAAAAAAACATTTTCTAAAGATTCAGCAGTTAGATCATCCATTTTAAAAAGCTCGTCGGTCAGATTGGTTGAATAACAATATGTAATTTATTTCCATATTCGTTAATTATATCAGAAAAGAACAATAATGCATAATTATGCAAATATTCTGCATAAAAAGAAAAGAAAAGATATTACCTGTCAGGAATGAAAAATTCAATACGAGTGACGGGAGGTAAAAACAGAAGTCATAATAGGTTAAAATTTCAATATTTAATTGGATTTATACTATAAAATTTGAATACAGCTTTCATTTTATGTTGCTAAATATGGCATGAAATAAGGATTTAGAGTAATATACCTAAATCGAAAGAAGATGAATAATTATTATTAATAAAACAGAGGTCCGTTTATAATGAAAATTGCAGTTTTAGGTGCTGCTGGCGGTATCGGTCAGCCACTTTCTCTCCTTTTAAAGAATCAGTTACCAAAAGGTTCAGAGTTAGCATTGTATGATGTTGCACCTTCAACTCCAGGTGTGGCTGTTGATTTAAGTCATATTCCAACCGATGTTTCTGTCATTGGCTTTACTGGTGATGAAGGTTTGGTTAAGGCTGTATCCGGTGCTTCTGTAGTAGTTATTCCTGCTGGTATGGCTAGAAAGCCAGGAATGGATCGTAGCGATTTGTTTAAGTTTAATGCAAACATCGTTAAGGGGCTTGTTGAAGCTGTTGCCAAGTATTCTCCTTCAGCATGCATTGCTATTATTACTAACCCTGTAAATACCATGGTTCCATTAGCTGCTGAAGTTCTTAAAAAGGCAGGATGTTATGACCCTAAGCGCTTGTTTGGTGTAACAATGCTTGATACTCTCCGAGCAGAAACATTTTGGGCTGAAGCTACCAGTACAGACTGTCGTTCAACCAGAATTCCTGTTATCGGTGGACACAGTGGTACTACAATTCTTCCTTTATTCTCTCAGGCTGCTGGTTACAGTGCGATTTCTGCAGAACAGATTGAAAAGTTAACTGTACATGTTCAGAATGCAGGTACTGAAGTTGTTGAAGCAAAGGGTTCAGGTTCTGCTACTTTATCAATGGCCGCCGCCGGTGCACGTTTTGCTTTGGCCATCGTTCGAGGTCTTAATGGTGAAGCAGATGTCGTTGAGCCTGCATATGTTGCCAGCCAGAGCGGTTATGCTGATTTCTTTGCTCAGCCTATTGTGCTCGGCAAAGAAGGTCTCAAGGATTATTTACCAATCGGTAAATTAAGTGATTATGAAGAAAAAGCACTCAACGGGATGCTTGAAACTTTGAGGAAAGATATTAAGCAGGGAGTTGATTTTATCAACGGTTAATCAACTTAAACAAGCCGTTATAATATGTTCTAAAGGAGCTTTAAAGCTCCTTTTTTTGTGCAAAAAGAGGACTTCAACAGGGATGTTCATAATTTTTTGTTTTTTCAGTGATTATTGATTCAGAAGCAAGGCTTAATGAATTGAGATCTGACATGAAAAGTTTATACAGTTTTTCTGTTAAATATCAGTACACTAAATTATAATGTGCCTCAAAAGTATATATCCGTATTCCTGCCGTGATAAAAATAATAAAGTACTGATTCACGGTCAATTGTGGATAAAATTAATGTACGGTTATCTGCAGGCTCTCTGTATCATGCCTCATCGTCATTGTTAAGTACTCCCCAGTTTGAGTGAAGCTCAGCTGATTATTAAGTTTTAAGTTTTAAGTTAGGAATATACGTAAAGTATGTTCTAATAAAGTTTTACTATTTGGAATGACATATGTTTGAAAGTTTAACTCAAAGATTAACCAAAACCCTAAAAAACATCACAGGACAGGGTAAAATTACTGAAGATAATATCAAGGATACTCTTCGCGAAGTAAGAATGGCTCTTCTTGAAGCAGATGTTTCATTGCCGGTTGTTAAGGATTTTATAGCTGATGTTAAGGAAAAAGCACTTGGTGTTGAGGTGAATCAGGCTCTTAATCCGGGGCAGGAATTCGTCAAGATTGTCTACGAAGAATTAAAAAAGGTTATGGGGGAGGAAAATGCTGAACTGAATTTGGCCAGTCAGCCTCCGGCAATTATTCTGATGGCGGGCCTTCAGGGGGCCGGTAAGACTACCAGCGTAGCCAAGCTCTCCAAGTTTCTGAAGGAAAAACAGAAAAAGAAAGTTATGGTAGTGAGTGCCGACGTGTACAGACCTGCTGCTATTGAACAGCTGAAAACATTGGCGGAATCGGTAGGTGTTGAATTCTTTGCTTCTACGGTTGATCAGAAGCCTCTGGATATAGTTCAGAAATCTCTTGAAGAAGCAAAGCTCAAGTTTATGGATGTGTTGATTGTTGATACCGCCGGTCGTCTGCATGTTGATGAAGAAATGATGGATGAAATTAAGGAAATTCACAGCTTCCTTAATCCGGTAGAAACATTGTTTGTGGTTGATGCCATGACAGGTCAGGATGCGGCAAATACAGCAAAGGCTTTCAATGATGCTCTTCCATTGACAGGGGTAATTCTTACAAAGATGGATGGTGATGCCAGAGGCGGTGCAGCACTTTCCGTAAGAAAGATTACAGGCAAGCCTATAAAATTCATAGGTTCAGGTGAGAAAGTTGATGCCCTTACTCCTTTCTATCCGGAACGTATGGCAAGCAGAATACTTGATATGGGTGATATTTTATCCCTTGTTGAAGAACTCCAAGCTAAAGTTGATAGAAAACAGGCTGACAAGCTTGTTGATAAATTCAAATCCGGTCAGGATTTTGATTTTGATGATTTTAGAGAACAGATTGTCCAGATGCGCAATATGGGGGGGATGGTACATATGCTTGATAAACTCCCAGGCATGAGTTCCTTACCGGATGAGGTAAAGGATAAGATGGATGATAAGATTATCTACAGGAAGGAAGCTATTATTAATTCCATGACCAAGAAGGAAAGACGTAATCCAGAGATAATAAAAGCCTCCCGCAAAAAGAGAATAGCAGATGGTGCAGGTGTGGATGTATCTGAAGTATCTAAATTAATAAAGGAATTTACCCAAATGCAGCATTTAATGAAGCGTTTGAAGTCGAAAGGCGGAATCAGAAAAATGCTCAATTTGGTAAAAGATTTGATGCCTGCTGCAGGTTTTGGTATGCCGCCTAAGCAGTAAGCTGTCTCAGATAAGAGTATAATTTGAAAACCGGAATTAAATACTTTAATAATTCCGGTTTTTTTAATTTAAATTTAGAAAAAATTTAGATGTTGTGCAAATTTTACTTGATTAATTTTTTAAAAAAGTTAAAATTTTTCAACCTATTTTGTATATGGCGAAAATGTTTTGTCAGTTAATTAAACCTTAATAGAGGAAAATATGGTAGTTATTCGTTTACAGCGTAGTGGATCCAAAAAGCGTCCATTTTATCATGTAGTAGTAGCAGATTCACGTCGTGCTCTCAGTGGTAGATACATTGAAGACCTCGGTTTCTACAATCCTATTGCTCAGGGTCAGGAAGTTAAATTGAACATCAATGTTGAAAAGATCAATGAATGGATCAGCAAGGGTGCTCAGGCTTCAGATCGTGTTAAGAAGCTTATGAAGGATGCTGCTAAGGCTGAGTAATCAGTTTAGTATTCATTTTGGAAGAGTGAAGGACATTTATGGAAAAAGAAATACCGGAAGTGATGGGGCGGTTTGGTTCTGTATTTGGAATTAAGGGCTATATCAAGGTTTATTCTTTTACCGAGGATCCTGAAAGTCTCTTTACATACAGTCCATGGTTTTTCAGAAAACCTGGCGGGCAGTGGCAGAATGTTGAAATTACCGACTTCAAGCCACATGCTGACGGACATATTGTGAAGATCAAAGGCTTTGATGTTCGCGAGAAGGTTCAGGCTTTTACTGGGAGTGAAATTGGTATTTTGCCTAGTTCCCTGCCAAAGTTGCCGGAGGGAGTATACAGATGGATCGAGTTAATCGGTCTGCGTGTAGTTAATCTTGACGGATATGACTTAGGTACTGTTAGCAGTATGATGGAAACTGGAGCTAATGATGTTCTTGTTGTAAAGGCCAAAAAAGATGATTTGTATGAAATTAAGGAAAGGTTGATTCCTTACTTGCAGAATCAAGTAATTAAGTCTGTTGACCTGGACAATAAAGTCATACAAGTTGATTGGGAAGCTGACTTCTAATCGTATTATTCAGTGAGAGGTGTTTATGAGAATCGGTGTTATAAGCCTGTTCCCTGAGATGTTTCAAGCTGTTACTGAATACGGTGTGACAGGAAGAGCTGTTAGGAAAGGTATAATCGAACTTTTGAGCATTAATCCAAGAACATTTGCTCATGACAAACATCAGAAAGTTGATGAAAGACCTTTTGGTGGTGGCCCTGGTATGGTGATGATGGTTCAGCCTTTAAGGGATGCAATCCTTGAAGCTAAGAGCAAGTTACCAAATGCCAAGGTAGTGTATATGTCACCTCAAGGTAAGAGGTTTGACCATCAAGAGTGCCAAAAACTTGCCGAAAATAATGAGTTGATTATTGTTGCCGGCAGGTATGAGGGGATTGATGAGAGAATAATCGACAAGTACGTTGATGAGGAATTGTCTATTGGTGATTATGTGCTAAGTGGTGGGGAGTTGCCTGCCATGGTAGTCATAGATGCTGTTTCAAGGTTACTGCCTGGTGTACTTGGTGATGAATTAAGTGCAGTGGAAGATTCCTTTGCCGCTGGGTTACTTGATTGTCCTCAATATACTAGACCTCCTGAAATTGATGGTATGTCAGTACCTGATGTTTTGATGAGTGGTGACCATGAAAAGATACGAAAGTGGAGATTAAAACAGTCTTTGGCTCGAACCTATGAAAGAAGGCCAGATATTTTAAATAACCTAGCTCTGACTGACGAGCAGGAAAAAATTCTTGCCCTTTATCTGCGTGAACGTAAGTCCAAGTAGATCGTAAGGTTGAACAGTAGAGAGTTATCAGTATATCCTAGGTGGGAATTTATATTATGAATTTAATTGAACAGATTGAAAAAGAACAGATGCGTTCAGATGTTCCTGAATTTAGACCAGGTGACACTGTACGTGTTCAGGTACGTGTTGTAGAAGGTGAAAAGGAACGTTTACAGGCATATGAAGGTGTTGTTATTGCTATGCGTAACCGCGGTCTTCATTCAGCATTCACTGTAAGAAAGATTTCTAATGGTGAAGGTGTTGAACGTGTATTCCAGACTCACAGCCCATTAATTTCTTCTATTACCGTTACTCGTCGTGGTAAGGTACGTCGTGCTAAGTTATACTACCTCCGTGAACGTACAGGTAGAGCTGCTCGTATTGCCGAAAGATTAGTAGCTAAGACTGCTTCTGACGCAGCTGCAGAGTAATATGAGACAATAGCTTATACATCATAGGTAAAAAAAGGGGAGACTGAACAGTCTCCCCATTTTTTTATGGTACCTTAAATATTTTAATGGGACTGATCAAATAATTATATCTCTGTTAGCAGGTTATAGGATAATCTAAAGAATCAAAGATAACTGACAAAATAATCAAAGCTATAAAAAGATACTATGGATTCGTGATGACGACTACAATATTATGGGCGAATATAGAAGGAGCTCCCTTTGAAATATTGATTGAGCCATAAAAAAACCCATCCTCTATTTGTTTAGGATGGGATGTATTAATCAATACTATATGTCATCCAAATTCATTGTGTGAAATATGGAAGCACTTTATTTAAGCTCTGATGGTTGTTATTTCTTACTTGTTAACAGGAAGTGTAAATGCTGAGTTATCACCATTATACGGATTAGGAACATAAAGTTCAGCTTCCCAATCGTTGTCATACTTTTCAGAACCATCAGCCATAACGTACTGATATCTGTACTGATATGTTTCCTTGATACTTTCGTCGCTCGGAATATCAATAGTAGTAGTAAAGGTTCCATTTTTGTTTTTGGTCATAGCAACAGGATCCCAAGCGTTGAAATCACATAACAGATTGATTTCTACAGCGTTCTGAGCGGCTTCCTTGGTGATTTTAAAAGTAACCTTGTATTTTGTCTTATAAGCTTTAACAGTTGTACTCATTAAATTTCTCCAAATTTCAAAAAATCGAATTTCTCCAAATTTCAAACTGTCAAATATCAGATATTATTATTAGAACTTATATTAGTTATCATATTTGACTCACTCTAATGTTAATATAAGGACATATGATTGTATATGATTTGTTCTTTAAAATATGATTAATGCTTAAAATAACTGTTTTATATCGCAAAATATATCAATATTTAAATTTATGAATATCGTATATTATCAATAAAAATACGATATTATATTAGAATATATTATGCGTGTATAATTATAATATATTGTTTATTTTATAGCCTTGTTGCTTGAGATAATTATTATGATAACGTTTTTACAAAGAAAGACAATTATGAATTACTTATCTATAAACTGACGCGGAACATTTTTTGGTTGATAAAAAATGTTACATGGTTTTTAGAAAATTATTAATAATGGTTCGAGTGAAGCTCTTTCTCAGATAAAAACCATACTGATAGTTATATCTGTTACCTCCACACGTTGATAGAAAGACGTAATCTCCGTTGGTTGTAGTAATTCCGTTGATTGTAATAAGCTCCATTATTTCCTGCCAGTCATCACGCATTTTTGCTATTTCTGATTCTGAAGGCAACCATAAAAAAGCCTTACCAAAATGTCTTGCGGCCAGAGGAATGCTTTTTTCTCCTTCAACAGGGAGCCATAGTACTTTTTTAATTTTATTGAAAAAATTGGAATTCTCAAATGTTTGATTACAGAGATTGTTATTCTCTAATATGCAGACATGAGTATGCTGGATCGGAGTGCATTCATATGATACGGGAATTGTTTTTAATTCAATTCCGAGATTGATAAAATCCTGTGTCGGTTTTGAACCAGCTTCAGCTCCCAGGGCTATTTCAGCAAGTTGTCCTACAAATCCTTTGGCATAATTTGGTTGTGACGGTATTGATATATTTAGTGCTTTTGCCAGTTGTCCGACAGTCATTCCACACAGGATCTCTGTTCGTTGTATTAATTCATCGACATTTCTAGGTAACATTTTTATTCCATAAATTTTATATCGGGTTTATGAGTTAAGATGTGGCGATACATTCATGAATTGGCCTCATTGAGTACTGGGAACTCAATGGACATAATTACTTATTGACATGTGGACATTCCTACTTAGTAAATCAGAACTATGGAGCGTCAAAGGGATATTGACTGCTTATTGCTCATGGGTTTGGTTATGATGCATTAATTTTATCATGCAAGAGAATTATTGAAAAAGTTAACTTATAAAATATCGTGACCTGCAGGAATAAACTATAATTGCAGATTTTGTTTGGCAATGTGAGGTACAGTGCTAAATGCCCAAAACTAGTGTTATGTCTATAATAGCCACTTTAATATGTGATAAAATCATTTTTTTAGAATAAAAATAAATATGAACGGGCAGCATAAGGACATAGATATTGTGATTTACGGAGATGGTTTCAGACCTAATGTTGGAATTGTAATCTGCAATCAGTTCGGACAGGTGCTTTGGGCCCGTAGAATTGGACAGAATTCATGGCAGTTTCCCCAAGGGGGAATTAAATCAGGAGAATCACCGGTTCAGGCTATGTATAGAGAATTGAATGAAGAATTGGGGTTGCTGAAAGCCGATGTAAAAATCATGATGATTTCCAAAATGTGGCACAAATACCAATTGCCTCAACGTTTGGTAAGATGGAATGAAAACCCTGTGTGTCTCGGGCAGCGACAGAAATGGTTTTTGTTAAAACTTAGTAATGATGCTGAAAAAAAAATTCAATTTAATCTCTCTAATGCTCCTGAGTTTGATAACTGGCGCTGGGTAAGCTATTGGTATCCGGTCAGACAGGTTATATCATTTAAAAGAGATGTATATAGAAAGGTGTTAAAAGAATTTTCCCATTGTGCCTTGTTTGATTTTGGAAAAAGTTCCGATTCATTTAAATCATCCAATTCAAGAGGGACTGTAAAAAAGAACAATAAAAATTTTTATCAGTTAGGCATAAGGAGGTAGTATGCTTACAACATTAAGACAAATAGTTGAGAAAATATCCGGTGAAAAGGATCTCAGCAAGGCACTACAGCTTGTGGCAGCAAAGACCCGTGAGGCTCTCGGAGTTGATTGCTGTTCTGTCTATGTTGCAGACTATATAAGAGGTCGTAACCGTCTTGTTGCCACTGATGGGTTGAATCATGAGTCAGCCGGGCATGTGACTTTAAAATTTGGTGAAGGTCTTGTTGGACTGGTAGGAAAGAAAAAATGTATCCTTAATTTGGCGAATGCTCAGGAGCATCCAAATTTTAAATATATTCCAGAAATAGGTGAGGATGAATTTAAGTCATTCTTGGGAGTGCCGATAATTCACAATGATCGTTCTCTCGGGGTACTGATTATACAACAGAAGGAATCACGCGAATTCAATGAGGTTGAGGAATCATTTCTTGTATTCCTTGCTGATCATCTGTCATCCATTCTCTATGCTGCTGAACAGAAAGTGGAGTCTGAGGAGAATGCTGAACCTATTAAATGTTCGTTTGGTTCAGGCGGTATTGCTATTGCCAGAGGCTGGGTGTGGCAGCCACATATGAATCTTGAACAGGTTCTGCTTAAAAAGAATAATGATCGTGAGACTCAGGTTGAGTTATTTCATCAGGCGCTTTTTCAGTTGCAGCTGGATATTGATTCTCTGACCCTAAAGATGAGCAGTAATTTAAAAAATGGTGAGCTTACCAACGTTTTTGACAGTTATCAGGATATTATTGAAAACAGTGATTTCAGTCAGAAAGTTGATAGTAAAATATATGATGAAGGATGGTCAGCCTCTTCAGCGGTCAAGATAATTGCTGAACAGATGATAAAGGATCTGAATACTCAGAATAAATCAGATGCTGCAGCAGATATTATTGATTTGGCCAGAAGACTACTGTCTAGACTTGCACATAGTTATCTTGAGGAATTTGCATTTTCAGAACCTGTTATTCTGCTAGCGGAAGAAATTACTGCGTCTTTAATTGCCGAACTCCCGAGAGAAAGGGTAGCCGGTATTATTTCTCTCAAAGGGAATGCCACATCTTTAGCAGCGATACTTGCCCGAAACCTAAACATACCTACTTTAATGGGGGTGGATTTGGCAATTGATAAACTGGATCGGCATCTGTTTATTCTGGACGGTAATAGACAGGAATTGTTTATTGATCCTCCTGTGGGAGTGATTACCGAGTACCGCGGTAATATACTTAGAGATGAAGAAAACACCAGACTGTTTATTGCGGAGCAGAATGATCCTGCGGTTACTCAGGATGGTGTGAAGGTTAATGTAGAGTTAAATGCAGGACTGAATTTTGATAAAGATTCAGAATCTGTTTTATCTATGATTGACGGGGTAGGGTTATATCGTACAGAAGTTGAATTCATGATGCATAATACATTTCCGACAGAACTGGAGGAGTGTGTTCATTATGAGGAGTTTCTTAAGAACTTTTCCAGCACCAGGGTTCGCATGAGAACAATGGATGTAGGCGGTGATAAGCCTCTGCCTTACATGCCTTTGGATGAAGCCAACCCGTTTCTCGGCTGGAGAGGTATTAGAATAAGTCTAGATAAACCAGATTTGCTGAAAACACAGTTCAGGGCAATGTTGAAGGCAAACCGTAAATATGAAAATCTGGAAATTATGTTGCCAATGATTTCCAGTCTTGAGGAAGTGCTTCAGAGTAGGAAAATATTGGATGAGGCATATAAAGAAATATGTGAGGAATACAGTGCCAAGATTGCCTATCCGAAGCTTGGAGCCATGATAGAGGTTCCCGCAACTATGTTCCTTCTTGAGGATTTGGCTGAGCATCTTGATTTCTTTTCCATTGGCAGTAACGACCTGACACAATACACTCTTGCTGTAGATCGTAGCAATTCCATGGTTGCTAAATTGTATGACTGTTTTAATCCAGCAATGGTGCGTATCTTATGGCGTTTGTATCGTATCTGTGTTCAGGAACTGGAGTGTCCGCTTGCTATGTGCGGTGAAATGGCCGGAGACCCTCTCGGAGCGATTATGCTGATATCTATGGGATACCGGGAATTAAGTATGAACTATACTGAAATTGCCAGAATTAAATATGTTTTACGCAGGGTCGATACCCGTGAACTTGCAGAAATATTCAAACGGGCTATAAAACTGTCAACTACGACGGATATAAGACAGATGTATGTCGACTACTTAAAAGAAAAGGGGCTGGCTGAAATTTTGAATATCAAGTAGAGATATGTAATACCTATGAATTTTTTTTAGGCTTTACTTAATAATTATTGGGCAGTGTATTATCTGAGTACAAAACACTGCCTTTTTAGTATGGAATTTTATAGAGGATATCTATGCAAAAGTATCTAAATTTACTTAATCATATTTTAGAAAACGGCACTGTCAAAACAGACAGAACTGGAGTAGGTACCAAATCGGTATTCGGTTATCAGATGAGATTTGATATGAAAGAAGGATTTCCTTTATTAACAACTAAAAAATGTCATACCCGTTCAATAATTCATGAACTGTTATGGTTTCTGAAAGGGGATACGAATATCAAGTATCTTCACGATAATAAGGTAACCATCTGGGATGAATGGGCTGATGAGAATGGAGACCTCGGTCCGGTTTACGGATATCAGTGGAGATCATGGCCGACTCCTAATGGTGGTCATATTGATCAGATTACTAATGTTATTAATCAGATTCGCAATACGCCTGATAGCAGAAGAATGATTGTTTCTGCATGGAACGTTTCATGTATTGATGAGATGAAGCTTCCTCCGTGCCATGCTTTATTCCAGTTCTATGTCGCTGACGGCAGGCTCAGTTTGCAGCTCTATCAGCGCAGCTGTGATACATTCCTGGGACTTCCTTTTAATATTGCCAGTTATTCCATGTTGTTACATATGGTGGCACAGCAGTGTAATCTTGAACCAGGTGAATTTATCTGGACAGGAGGGGACGTTCATCTTTATTTGAATCACTTTGAACAGGCTAAAGAGCAGCTTTCAAGAACTCCAAGAAAGTTGCCTGTACTGAGATTTGCCAGAAAGCCGGAGTCAATTTTCGATTACAGGTATGAGGATTTTATTATTGAAGGATATGATCCTTATCCAGTGATCAAGGCTCCAATTGCGGTTTAATTTTTTCCGGGGATAGAAATGAAAAGTGATTTAGCTTGGGATAATATAAAGTGGAAGTCCCGTCGTGGAATGAAAGAGCTTGATTTAATGCTGGAGCCGTATGTCAACGATTATCTGCCTGCGGCGACAGACTGCGAATTCGATGAGTACAATGATTTTCTAAATCTGACAGATCTAGAACTTGTAAGATTTCTGCTAAGAAGACAGCAACCGCAGGATCCTTTGGTTATGAAGGTTGTTAACTCCATTCTTTCTTATCATGAAAAATTGCTGGGAGAAAATAAATAATAATGGAATTTTCTGAATTTGAACTGGATGACAGACTGTTAAAAGTAGTTGAGGAAAACGGTTATAAAAAGCCGACAATTGTCCAACAGGAGGTTATCCCTTCAGCTATGTCGGGATTTGATATTCTTGCAGATGCCCCGACAGGAACAGGAAAAACAGCTGCCTTTGTTCTGCCGTGTCTTCAGCATCTTATCGATTTTTCCAATAAAAGACACAGTTTATGCCGTATTCTGATGCTGACTCCTACAAGAGAACTGGCGATGCAGGTTCACGAGCAGGTGAAATCTTTCAGCCGTTATCTGCCCAGAGTTACGTCCTGTACGGTCATCGGCGGGGTGGATCATGAAGATCAGCTTCCTGAGTTGAGTCAGAAAACTGATATTGTTATTGCTACTCCCGGAAGACTGATAGAGTACCTTAAGAAAAAGCTTTTTGATATTAAGGGGGTTGAAATACTGATTTTGGACGAAGCAGACAGAATGTTGGATATGGGATTTTATGATGATGTGATGCAGATATCCAAAATGGCCAGCAGAAGGGAGCAGACCTTTTTATTTTCAGCTACTCTTGAGGGCGGACTTTTAAAAAAATTTGCTAATGAGGTGCTTAAAAATCCTGTTGAAATTCATGTTGATTCCCCCCGGTCTGAAAAAAAGAAAATTACACAATACAAAATATATGCAGACGATTTGTCACATAAAATCGAGCTTCTTAAATATCTGTTAAAAAGTGAAAAGATTAATAAAACTGTAGTTTTTATTAAAACAAGAGAAAGATTGCAGGAGTTGGTAAGTGAGCTTGACAGCGCCGGTCTGGTTTTTGCTTATCTTAGAGGAGAGATGGACCAGGATAAAAGACTTCAGGCTCTAGAAAGATTTACAAACAATGATGTAAAAATTCTGCTGGCTACAGATGTTGCCGCTAGAGGAATTGATGTTGCAGATATAACTCACGTCATTAATTTTGATATGCCAAGAAGCGCTGATATATACGTGCATCGTATTGGTAGAACAGGTAGAGCAGGACGTAAGGGGGTAGCCATAAATTTAGTTGAAGCCCATGATGTACCGATGTTGGGTAAAATTGAAAGATATACCGGTGAAAAAATAACTCTGAGGGTTATTGACGGACTGAAGGCTAAAAACAAACTTGCTGATTTTTCTAAAAAGAAGAGAAAGCCGGAAGATCGGAAGGAAGTCAAAAAGGATGAGAAGACCCCGCATAAAAAGGACAGGGTAAGGTTCCAGAAGAATAAAGGGAAACCGAATTTTGCAGAAAAGAGACTCAGAAAAAACTCTCAGGTGGCAGGAGAATAAGGTTAACCTGTAACCGGCAGACGTATTTTATGTTGGTTAAATTGTCCTAAAGCTGAAACTGTTAATGGATATTTCTCTGTTTTATTGTTTTTTGTTAATAGGATATCTTTTTTTATGTTTTTTATTCTATAGGATATATGACATAAGGATTTTTAAGATAGAAGCAGTTGCGTAAAGCATATGCTCAGCACGGGATTTCTGTGCTGTTACAGTTCAATATGGAGATGTATTTATGGCTCAAGAAGGTTCCATTGCTCCTAAAGAGAGAGTGAACATAGTATACCGTCCGAGTACCGGCGATGCCAAGGAAGAGGTTGAATTACCGCTTAAACTTCTGGTAATGGGTGATTTTACCCATGTTGCGGATGAGAGAAGCGTAGAGGACAGAGATCCTATAAGCGTAGACAAGGATAATTTCAATGATGTTCTGAAGGCCCAGGGTATCAGCATGAGTTTTAATGTGGCCAACAAGCTTGCCAATGCCGAGGAGAATTCCGAAATCGGAGTTAAGCTGGATATTGAAAGCATAAAGGATTTCGAGCCTGATCAGATAATCAGAAAGGTTCCTGAGCTTGCCAAGATTTTAGAATTAAGAGAGGCATTGAAGGCATTGAAGAGTCCGTTAAGTAATATTTCAGATTTCCGTAAGAAGGTACAGGCTCTGGTGGCAAATGATGAAGCCCGTGCCAACCTTCTGAAGGAGCTGGGAATATCTGAAGAGAACAAGGAATAATACAGGAGCTGCAGATGGCGGAAGAATTAGAAAAACAGGCCGGAGCTGAAGCTACGGTAAACTTTCTGGATGATATAGTTGAGTCAACTAGATTAAAGCCTACTGATGAGGCTTATGAAGTAACCAAGACAGGTTTACAGACATTTCTGGCAGAACTGGTAAAACCGAAATATGACGGAGCCAAGATCAGCGGAGATTTGGTGGATATGATGATAGCCGAGCTTGACAGTCAGCTGTCAGCTCAGGTTAATGAAATAATACATAACAAGACCTTTAAGGAACTGGAAAGCTCATGGAGAGGTCTGAAGTTTCTGATAGACAGAACAGATTTCCGTGAAAATATCAAGGTTCAGATAGTTAATCTGTCCAAGCAGGATCTGATTGATGATTTTGAGGATGCACCGGAAATAACCAAGAGCGGTCTGTACCGTACTGTATATACCTCTGAATACGGTCAGTTCGGCGGACAGCCGTACGGCGCAATGATTGCGGATTACGATTTCGGCTGCGGTGCGGTGGACATGAAGCTCTTAAAGAATGTAGCCAGTGTAGCTGCAATGAGTCATGCACCGTTTGTCAGTGCGGCAGGGACAGAATTTTTCGGAATAGACAGCTGGGATGAGCTTACCAAACTTAAGGATCTGCACAGTGTGTTTGAAGGAGCGCAGTACGCCAAGTGGAATTCCTTCAGAGAATCAGAGGATTCACGTTATGTAGCCCTGACTCTGCCGCGATTCCTTTTAAGACTGCCATACGGGCAGGATACCCAGCCGTGCAAGCTGTTTAATTTCAAAGAAAGTACCGGGAACGGCGATGCCGATTTCTGCTGGGGTAATACCGCATTTGCCTTTGCCAGCCGTCTGACGGACAGTTTTGCCAAATACCGCTGGTGCGCCAATATAATCGGACCGCAGAGCGGCGGTGCGGTAGAGGATTTACCTTTGTACCAGTATGAGGAGAACGGTGAGGTTAAGAATAAGATTCCGACACAGGTTCTGATTTCCGAAAGACGTGAATATGAACTTGCAGAGGAGGGATTCATAGCTCTGACCATGAGAAAGGGGGCGGATAATGCTACTTTCTTCAGTGCCAACAGTGTACAGAAACCGAAGAGCTTCGGTATCAGTCCTGAAGGAAAGGAGATGGAGCTTAACTACCGTTTGTCAACTCAGATGCCGTATATGATGATAGTAGATCGTCTGGCGCACTACATAAAGGTTCTGCAGAGAGAAAACATCGGTTCATGGAAAAACCGCGGGGAACTGGAGTCAGAGCTTAACAAATGGGCCAGCCAGTACGTTACCGAAATGGATAATCCTGAACCTAGCGTAAGAAGCCGCAGACCGCTGAGAGCGTGTGAAATCAAGGTGTCTGATGTACCAGGGGATCCTGGCTGGTATCAGGTATCAATGAAGGTAAGACCTCATTTCAAGTATATGGGGGCTTCATTCACACTTTCTCTGGTTGGTAAACT
>JAEEGF010525706.1_pt1 | contig 50174 bp, 36 predicted proteins | sample 9134171 | NCBI WGS metagenome assembly JAEEGF01 (sample SAMN16246542, study PRJNA631951) | gut metagenome | biome: gut microbiome; feature: rumen; material: AP-attached | host: Bos | place: Iran: Karaj | collected 2018-10
TATTCCATATTTGGGCGCAATGTATCCAAATATTTCTTTTGCTCTTTCTGATATACCATCATCAATAACCTTTCTGCGGTATTTTATCACCATTATCAGATGGTAATAAAGCAGATATACTGAATGTGCATTATTATCCATTTTATCCATATAATCAGCCTCCTATCATCCTATCATCTTTTCGACTGATTATATTATACCACCACTTCCACTGTCGAACAAGTGTTCCTTTTCTGCTTTTCATCTTTTTGCAATTCATCTCACCACCTGTAGAGGAGGGAGAATTCTTGCTATAATTTGAAGTGAGTTTAAAGTGTGTCATCTATGAGACGCATACGATAAAAACAGTTAAGGCAAAGAAAAAAGCTTTGATGATAATAATTTACATTTAAGCAATTTAGTATTACGATAAAAGATACTTGGCGTAATACCCACAACTAACAAATAATAGCTAAGGAGATAATATGGAAAATTTAAATGCATCACAGAACATCATATTAGAAGAAAGAAGAAAAAAGAATAACGATTTTATTTTACAGCAAAGCATTGCATGTTATGAAGATTTGCCATTAACCGAATCTTCTGCTGAAGTTACATTAAAGTCAGTTGAAACTATTGCAAAGAGAGCAATCGGAGCCCTTCTCGTCATTCAGGTTATATATGATATACAAGCCGGAGACTTTGAGGGAAGCGTTGAGTTTTTTAGAGGTAAATTAAAGCAATTTGATATTGGCGATGAGTTACTGAATTCAAAAGAGCTAAGAATTCTTAACGGTACATATACACAGCAAGATTTATTTGATATGGACTGGGCTTATGAAGCTGTTTGGTCATTGTATTATGCATTAGGTCTGGTAGATGACATACGAGACGGCGGAGAAACATGCGATTGTGAGTTGGCAATTTCTTTAGTTAGTAAGAAGAGTTCTTTTGATGAATTTGTAAGTCAGTGCAAGTTAAGAGACATCGAAGAAATATTAGATATGTTAGATTTGTATTATCGATATGATTGGGCTGTTACCGAGAATCGAATCAGACCAAATACAAATATTGGTAATTTGGTACCTAGCAATGTTGTGGAACGTAGACGGGGACTTGAATGGCTCATTTCCGAAGAAGATGACTGGTATGATTTGTCATTAGATACCTAATTTGAAGAAAAATATCGACATAATAACAAGTATTTATGTGAACATTAGTGAAGAGTATTAGCAGTTGCATGAAAGAAATGCGATTGGGACCTGCATTGACGAGGGTTACTGCAGGTCTTTTTATATGCTCTAAATAAAAAAGGATGTTACCTCTTTTCTGAAGACAAGTTTGACAACGAGGCAATCCTTGTAAAACTTCCGGGCATTGCACCTATTGGCCATGTGGCGAATAGCTGCCATACGGTTATTGGTGAATGCTACAGCGCAGGCAGACTCTACGACAAGCTTGGTGTTACAGCTATGGGAAGAGTTGTCCACAAGATGGACAGAGGCGTTGTGTGCGAATTGATTCAGGATGAAGAGGAGTAGAATTACTGAGTATTTGGTGGCTGAGTGCATGAAGGTTGATTAAATAATTCAAAATTTCACTTATTAGAAATTGCTAAACAAAGAAAAGCTAATATAGATGGATGTACTGAATATGAAAAAGGATTTGTTGTTTTCATTAATTGTAAACGATGTATTATTAATAACGTAGAAAAAATAAAGGATTTACAGATGAGAATATGTTACAATGGAAGCGGTAAAGTGAGATATGTTTGAATATATAGAAATGTTCTTGAATAGCAAGCGCTTACATTCTGTACTAGGGTACATATAAAAGGCATATGAAAACGAGTGTCAAAATAAGGAGATTGCAATGGAATTTATTACAAATGCACTTACATCAATTGATGATTTTCTGTGGGGGGTACCACTTATTGTTCTCATACTTTCAGCAGGAGTATTTCTTACAATAAGACTAGGAGGAGTACAGATTCTTTATCTTCCTCTCGCACTTAAGTACATGGTGAAAAATGAAGAGGGAGGAAGTGGAGAAGTATCAAGTTTTGCGGCGTTGTGTACGGCATTGTCTGCGACAATTGGTACAGGTAATATAGTTGGAGTTGCTACAGCAGTCGGGGTTCTTGCAGGAGGTCCGGGTGCATTGTTCTGGATGTGGGTTGCAGCATTTTTTGGAATGGCAACAAAATATACTGAAGGTTTTTTGGCAATAAAGTATAGAACGATTAATGAGAAAGGACATGTGCTTGGAGGTCCGTTCTACTATATTGAACACGGTATGGGCGAACAGTGGAGATGGCTAGCAAAGTTATTTGCGTTTTTTGGAGCATGTGTGGGACTTTTTGGGATTGGAACTTTTACACAGGTAAACGGAATAGCATCTGCAATGCAGGGATTTTTTGATCCGGAAAAAGCTAACACAGTGATGATTTTGGGAAGAGAATATTCAATTGTTATAGTCATTACAGCGATTGTGCTTACGTTAGTTGTCGGACTTGTTACCCTTGGAGGTATTAAGAGAATCGCGGCAGTGTCTGAGGTTGTGGTTCCGTTTATGGCAGCGATATATATTATATCGGCACTGATTCTTATATTGGCTAATATCAATAAGGTTCCGGGAGCGTTTTTGGATATAATTCAAGGCGCATTTGGAGTGAAGCCGGTTGCAGGTGGAATGTTTGCATCAATTGCAATTGCAATGCAAAAAGGAGTTGCAAGAGGAATATTTTCAAATGAAGCAGGTCTTGGGTCTGCACCTATAGCCGCTGCAGCAGCGCAGACAAAGTCTCCTGTAAGACAGGGACTTGTTACAATGACAGGCACTTTTATAGATACTATTATTGTATGTACAATGACAGGATTTTCAATCATAATGATGGGGTCATGGAAAGAAAAAAATTTAGAGGGTGTTCAGGTAACAACGGATGCATTTAAGAAGGGGTTATATTTTATGCCGGAGAAAGCGGCAGCATCCATACTGGTATTTTGCCTTGTATTTTTTGCGTTTACTACTATTCTCGGATGGGATTATTATGGTGAGAGATGTCTTGAATATCTGACAAATGGAAACATGAAGGTTGTCAGTGCCTATAAGTGGTTATATATTCTGGCTGTCTTTATAGGACCTTACATGACAGTAAGTCTTGTGTGGACAGTAGCGGATATATTTAACGGACTTATGGCGATTCCAAATATCATAGCACTTTTTGCGTTGAGCGGAATTGTGGCGAAAGAGACAAAAGAGTATTTGGCGAAATTGCGAAACGAAAAAAGAACATCTAGACAATGCAATTTGAAAAGATAACGTGGAGTTTGTCAATTTTTTAGTTTTTGCTCATTCCTTCCACGGAAAACTTTGAAGATAAGAATCTAAATAACTAAAAAGCTTCTTTTAGCAAATCCATGAAAGTCTCCATGATTCATTGGCGTTCTTTCTGGTGGAAAAATTCTTTGTCTTGCCATAAAAAATCCTCTTGGATTCTAACATCAATCCAAGAGGACATATATTCATATATTAAGCCTACACAAAATAATTTACAGTTTTAGCTCGTCAACGGAAATGCCAAGTTTTTCAGCGCCTACTTCCGGAGAGATGATTCCATCTTTTATCATTTCCATAATGACTTCTTTTTTGCCAATCTCAAAGCCCCGTTTTTCACCAATCTCAAAGCCCCGTTTTTCACCAATCTCGATACACTCTTTTTTTACCATCTCGATATATTCTTCTTCATTAAATTCAGTAAGTACCATGTCCGTCACCTCACTTCTGTGTGCAAGAAGAAGATCACTGAGAACACCTTCCTCGATACACTGCGTTACAGCCTTGTCTACTGCTATATCGATTGTATCATATATTTTTTTGTTGTGGTATATCATATCAATAAAATAAGAATACTCGTAGAGCGGTTTGCATTTGGAAAGTAATTCTTGGTTGAAGCCAACGTTGATATTAAGCATTGTTGCCGTACATTCTAAAACGTCAGTTTTTGATGCAAACATATCGCTGAGTTTAAGTTCCATTCTCTCCGGATAGCTGGCATCGCCAACATAGAAAACATAGTATTGAGGGGTAGGCAGTTTTAGCTGAGAAGAGCCGTAAATATTGAGTTTATTTACAGTAATATACTTTTCATAAAGTTTAGAAAAGTAGAAAATCCCACGAATAGGCATGTTAGGGTTAAAAGTACTCTGTTGCTCATACAGAGATATAATTTCGTCGGAAGTGACAAGGCAGGAAACGTCATTTTTGTACCCTAAGTAAATAGCATCTTCAATAGTGGTGATGGTCAAATCGTCAGGATCGGTATAATCCTTGTCGTTAAGAGCATTGTACAATGAGAGAAGATAATCTTTGCGTTCTTCCCTGCCAAATATGTAATTAAATAGCTTATCTTTATGTTTTTTCTGAATCATAGAACCCCTTTCAATAATCAAACAGTATAGTCACAAACAGTTTGTATAAAATATTATACACAAACTATTTGTGATGTCAAGAAGACTTTTTGCTGCAGTCACTTACCCAGGGATATTATGACGGAATCATAACGGTTAGAGAGTTGAAAAAGCATGGCGACATTGGAATTGGAGAAGGATGTCAGTGATGCAATAAAGAAGGTAGAGACGAATGAGGAATGACTAAGAAGTAAATGTCCCTCTCCTCTAAAAAAAGTGAAGGTGGGGGAGATTAACTTAAAAGGCTGTGAAATAGTTTAGAGATCTAGAATGACACCTATGCTTCGTGCGTCTTCTTTGATTTCTTCTATGGCATATCCCGGTTTGAAATGGTTATGACTTTGGGCCATATGCATAGGACTTCCGGGTTTGTATACCAGGTTCTTCATAATAGAACCTATGAACCTTGGGGGAAGTATGCTCATGGCGATAAGAAGCCCATTCTTTTTGAAGTTTTTTGCCTTAAGGTATGGAGTCATTTTTCGTATGTTAAGAACCATGTGAGAGAGAGCTTCACTTGATGAAATTGCTTCACTAAATCCGCCCGCCTCTGCGGCCGCTCCTTCCATGGCAGCATTCATAAGATAATGGATAAAAAGCCAGCGTGCGATATCTTTTTGCGTGGAAATCTTGAATCCGGCACTTGCGAATAGGTTCATGACTTCCTGTTCTCTGGAAGATGGAACATTACCTGTGCATCCAACTTCTATGGACTTCAATAAAATACCATATAGGTTGTTTCCCTCATATCCACCACCGGCACCGGGAAAACCAAATACGACTTGATATGAAGGAATTGAACCTATTGCTTCATATATGTCTCTTCCGTAGTTGCAGAAGAAGAGCAAAGTGGCATTTCCGATTTTAGGGGCTAAATAATCGATGGCAGCCGGAACCTGTTCCGGGTTAACACTTAGGAAAATTAAATCGTATTCGTGCTGCATTGGGATATCATCTATTAAACTAATTTTCCAGTGAAATTTTTGGTAATCCTTAATCCGTCCATCGTAAATTGTGGCGTTGATGCCTTGTGCATAGACGTCTTTTTTTTCTTTTCTGACGTAAAAATCTACTGTGTGTCCGGCTTTTTCTAATGCCCATCCATACTGTGAACCAATTACACCTCTTCCAAATATTAATATCTTCATGGTATAATTCCTCCTTTACTGTATGCGTGTTGAATAATCAACATGTGTTTGATATTCTAATCATATAAGGATTGATAACTTGAAACAATCGTTAAAAATGTGCAGATGTTGATAATTGAACAAATTGACGAAAGTGTTGATTAACAGGAGAAATATGGATAGAAGAATACAGCGTACAAGAAAGCTTATTATTAAAAGCTTCATGGATTTACTTAGAGAAAAGGGATTTGAAAAGATTACAGTGAATGATATTGCAGATAGAGCGGATATTAACAGAGGAACTGTGTATCTTCATTTTCTGGACAAGTATGATATTTTTGAAAAATGTATTGATATATACATTGAAGAACTCCTGTCTCAATGTAGTGACAACGAAGAAATTCATCTTCAGGAGGAGTCCATGCGAAAGGTGTTTTCGTATTTGGAGGAGCATATAGATTTATATAAATTGCTTCACGATAATGATAAGTATGGAATTTTTAGGAAAAAGTTCACGAATGCTGTGCTTGGACAAGTTGAGATAGCTATGGCCGTGATGCCGGAAGAAATTGCTACGTCATATGAAATTGCGTCGCAGTTTTTGGTCAATGGATTTCTCGGGGTAATAGAATGGTGGATTGGTAACGATATGCCTTGCAGTGCAGAGGAAGCAACGGAGAAAATGTTGGCCTTTTTAAAACTGATTTTAGGAGGAGGGAAAAATGGCAGCGATTGTGCCGCGGGATAAGCCGTATCTGGGAGATACATATCTATAACAGCAAGTTAACATAAAGCGAGTTGTGAAGAAAGGAAAGTATATTATCCGAATTAAGGTTAAAGCAGCAGGAACCAATGATGTCGGCGTTGCTACGAAGAAAATTAAAGTTAAGATTAAGTTAAAATAACTTGAAGCACATTATTATCAACTGAGGAGGAGATTTGAATGAGAACACTATGTTTGTATTACACAAGAACGAATAAAACTAAATATTGACTGACGAAGTTGAAAAATTAAAAAATTGTATTTTGATTGTGTGAGCGTTGAACGGAGCAATTCTAATCATAGTCTGCATATATAGAGAATAATTAATTGCAATTGATATTCCGAAACGGAATATCAAGATATTCGATATAGATATTAGCCATTTATGAAAATGATGAATATAATTCAAGTATAAAGCTTTGATTATTTACCATGTAAGTTATCTTTTAGCTGAGCGCATTTCGTAGAAAGGTCGAGAGAGGGCTTTTGACAAGATTGGAGGAATAAAAATGCATAAATTAAGAAAGAGTGTTATCAGTGTATTTGTAACCATGTTCATTCTGGTCGGTTGTTCGTTGGCTGGTACTAACACAGCAAAAGGCAATACTACAATTAATATAAGGATAGGGAAAACTTCATTCAAAGCAGTCATATATGATAATGAAACCGGTAAGGCATTGATAGAGAAACTTCCTGTAGAGTATAAGATGTCGGAGTTAAACGGCAATGAGAAGTATAAATATTTGTCGTATGAACTTCCGACAGACGAACAATCTGTGGGCAAGATTAAAGCAGGCGATATCATGTTGTATGGATCTGATTGTCTGGTTGTATTTTATGAATCTTTCGATACAAGTTATAAATACACAAGAATCGGCAGAATTACAGATACTAAAGGATTAAGTGAGGCAGCAGGAAGTGGAGAAGTGACAGTTAAATTCACAAAAAAGAAAACGACTGCTTTAACGTATAATAGACTAACAATGAAAGTTGGAACAAAAAAGACAATAAAGCTTATAGGTGCAAAGACCGCAAAAGTAAAATGGAGCACATCCAATAAATCTATAGCCACTGTTTCAAAGGGAAAAATAAAGGCAAAGAAAAAAGGAAAAGTGACTATTACAGCAAAATATAAAAGAAAAAAATATAAGTGTAAAGTCACGGTAAAGAAACAAATCAGAGAGAATACTGTAACAAAGAATAATACGGCAGAGAGAATAGGACAAACATCAGGTGATGCAGGGGGAATAGCGAAAGGTGAAGGACAAACATCAGGTGATGCAGGGGGAATAGTAATAAATAATAATGAACAGTCGGCTGACAACTCCCAACATGATTTTACTGGGAATGGAGAAAAAACTATGAATAAAGAACTTACACTTAAAATTGGAGAAACAAATATTAAGGTGGACTGGGAGGATAATGAGTCTGTAGAAGCAATCAAGGAAATTGTGGCAATCAAGCCACTTTCAATATCAATGTCTATGTATGGAGGCTTTGAACAGGTTGGTTCGATTGGAAAATCGATTCCGAAGAATGATACGCAGATTACGACATCATCAGGTGATATCGTTCTTTATTCAGGAAATCAGATTGTTATATTTTATGGGAGTAATTCATGGTCCTACACAAGACTTGGTCATATCTCAGACCTGGACAAGGAAGAATTGAATCAACTTCTGGGAGATGGAGATGTAACCATCACGATTGGCATGGAAGAATAGTGAAGACTATCAAGAATGCCGAAGTTAAAAAAACTAAAAAAAAAAATTGTATTTTAATGCAATAAAAATGAATAACTATTCGTTTACAAGGTATAAAGCTTTATAGCTAAGAAGCACTGAGTAGGGGCCCAACCTCCTTCTCACTAATAAGTTACGCGAACCATTAGGTTGCGTATGAAAAACTTTATACTAACAAACTTACAAAAAGAGCGCTGGCCGATGTATCGCATCAATCATACGTCAGTACTCTTTTTTATTTCATAGGAAAGTTCTTTGAACTTCCCCATGAAATAAAAATGCTCCGCAAGGCTGACGCATCCGCTCGCGCGCGAAGTGTCGCAAGCGACACTTTGTTCTGCTGTTCAAAAAGGTGAAAAAACAGAAAAAGAACACTTGCTCGATAGTGGGAGCATGTCAAAACGTCTGTTTCAAATATTCAAGAAATCGTTCAGCTATAGGAGTGAAAGCCTGATAACGATTCCAAGCAATATATATTTTGTTCTCTAGTTTTGGAGAGAGTGGTCTGAATACGAGGCCGCTCTCTTTTGATGTATCTATGAGGTGATCATAAGTCAGAAGATAGCCAAGACCTTCGCGGGTAAATATTGAACCGTTGTAGGAAAGACGAAATGATCCCTCAAGTTTAAGTTCAGTAAAGCGGTTTTTAGCCCAGTTTTTTATATCACCATTCCAAGCTTGATCGGAACAAAACAATGGTAAGTCCACAAGGTCATCAATAGAGATGGTTTTTTTCTTTGAGAGTGGATCCTCAGCGGGAATAATAAGTCCCCATGTATCTGTTTTTGGAAACTCTATATATTCATATTTTTTGCTGTCGGGAAGTTCGACAAGCACAAGAAAATCAAGAAGTCCTTTATCTAATTTTTCTGACAACTGTTCTGTATCACCACTGGTTATGTGGTAATGAAGATTTGGGTAAGTGCTTTTGAATTCTTTAATAGATCTGGCAAGAAATCTGAGTTGGTATGATTCAGCAAGACCAAGATATAAATCGCCTCCGCTTATATCATCTAATGACACAAATTCCTGCTCGATTTTATCTGCCATACGGATAAGGTCTTCGGCACGGTTTCGCAGAAGTTGTCCTTCATCTGTCAGTTTTATGCTAAAACTGTGTCGTGTAAAAAGTTTTTTGCCAAGTTCTTCTTCAAGGGACTTAAGCTGTTTTGAAAGAGTAGGCTGAGTGACATGAAGAATTTCAGCAGCTTTTGTCATATTTTCTTCTCTTGCAACAGCAAGAAAGTATCGTAAAGTTCGTATTTCCATAATAGCCTCCTATTTCTGTTTCAGTCAGATAAGAAACCACTTCTATAAGTGGTGAGTAAAAACAAACTATTCTCAGTGTAAAAAAATGTGCGCCAACGATTCTCAGTGTAAAAATGTATTTGTGGCTGTATTTTATTATCTATGATATGAAAAAAAGGAATATCATAATATTCATTATAACTATTAGCGAAAAACAATACAACTTAATATAATGAAAATGTAAGGAAACAACTAAGAAAAAGACAGAACCAGAAACAAAAGACAGAACCAGAAGAAAAAGACAGAACCAGAAGAAAAAGACAGAGCCAGAAATAAAAGACAGAACCAGAAACAAAAGACGGAACAAAGAAATCCAAAAGATAAAAACTGGGAAAAACTAAAGGAGTGAATTAGTGAAATCTAAGGGAATGAATTTGAAAGTAACAAAGATGAGGAAGAAACATGGACAGAGAAAAGTTAAAGCAGAATCTTTCAGACGCAGGGTGCTGTGAGGATATATCAAGGTGCATTCTGGAAAGATTTGAATCCGGGAATATGGACGAGGCGATAAGGCTTATGAAGAAAGAGCGATGTCGCGTAATGGATGAATATCATGAGAGTGGGAAAAAAGTCGATTGCATGGATTTCCTGCTTAGAAATTTGAAAAAAGAGATGAATAATAATTAGGAGGTATTAAGATGATAAGAAAAGAAGAACTTAATCTTGTAACAGAGTGGGATAAGACATTTAACAAGAGTGAAAAGGTAGAGCATAGCAAGGTGACCTTTGTAAACAGATATGGCATTACATTAGCTGCAGATATGTATGTACCAAAGGATGCAAAAGGAAAGCTTCCTGCAATAGCAGTTTCAGGTCCATTTGGTGCAGTAAAGGAACAGTGCTCCGGTTTGTACGCTCAGGCAATGGCAGAGCGTGGATTTGTTACAATCGCATTTGATCCTTCATTCACAGGGGAAAGTGGCGGAAATGTAAGATATATGGCATCGCCGGATATCAATACAGAAGATTTTATGGCGGCAGTAGATTTCCTTTCTTTAAATGATAAGGTTGATCCTGAGAGAATTGGTATTCTTGGAATATGCGGATGGGGTGGAATGGCGCTCAACACAGCAGCTTTAGACACTAGAATTAAGGCCACTGTGGCAATGACAATGTATGACATGACAAGAGTAAATGCCAAAGGTTACTTTGATTCTGCTGACAGTGAAGAAGCGAGATTTGAGGCGAAGAAAGCAATGTGTGCTCAGAGACTTGAGGATTTGAGAAAGGGTGAGTATAAGCTTGGCGGCGGCGTGGTAGATCCGCTTCCGGAGGACGCACCGTTTTTTGTAAAAGACTACTATGATTATTACAAGACAGAGCGTGGATATCATGCCCGTTCCCTCAATTCAAATGGCGGATGGAACGTGATTGGTTGCGAGTCATTTGTGAATCAGCCAATCCTACAATACAGCAATGAAATCAGAAGCGCAGTTCTTATTGTTCATGGAGAGAAGGCTCATTCATGCTATTTTTCAAAGGATGCATATTCTGATATGATAAAAAACAGCAAATACACAGATAACAAGGAATTGATGATAATTCCGGAAGCAGTGCATACAGACCTTTATGATGGAGGAGAGAAAGATTATATTCCATTTGACAAACTTCAGAGTTTCTATGAAAAATATCTTGTAAGATGATGTTACTGTTGTGGTGATAGTAGTGCCGGGGTTAGAATCATATGGAGAGGTAAGCTATGAATAATATATTAAAAAATCAAATGTTCGATGAGGAAAGAGCTCTTTATGGCAGTGATGGAATAGAAGTGGACAACTGCAGGTTTGATGGACCTGCAGATGGTGAGAGTGCGCTTAAAGAGAGTCGTAACATAGAAGTCAGAGACAGTTATTTTAATTTGAGATACCCATTCTGGCATGATGATAACCTTAAGATTTCAAACAGTGAGATGACAGAAAAATGCAGGGCGGCCCTGTGGTACACCAATAATGCAGTTATAACAGACACAAAGATGCATGGGATAAAAGCTCTTCGTGAATGTTCAGATATCAGAGTTGAAAAATGTGATATTATCTCGCCGGAGTTTGGTTGGTCGGTAAAGAATATTGTTATGAAGGAGACCACCGCACAGAGTGAGTATTTCATGATGCGTTCAGAGAAACTTGAGTTTGATAACGTTAATCTGAAAGGAAAATATTCATTCCAGTATATTTCAGATTCAGTTTTTGAGAATTGCAATTTTGATACAAAGGATGCGTTTTGGCATGCGAAGAATGTGATAATTAGAAACAGTGTTATCAAGGGAGAATATCTCGCGTGGTACTGCGAGAACGTGACATTTGAAAACTGTACTATAATCGGCACTCAGCCACTTTGTTATTGCAAGAATCTGAAAATGATTAATTGCAAAATGCTTGATGCTGATTTTGCTTTTGAAAAATCAGAGGTTGAAGCAACAATTGTTTCCGAGATGATAAGCATAAAGAATCCAAAGAGCGGAACAATAAATGTTTGCGACGTTGAAGAAATCATAATGGACGATAAATCAGCCAATGGGATAATCGTGAAGACCTTATCAAAAAAGGAAGAATGATATTTAGTAATCCATTCTGCAAACATGCAATCGCAGTTGCCATCCCAATATGGTCGATAAGCATATAATAAGATGTAGTCAGTGATACTATTATTCCGATACGTTATTCATAATGTAATCATACATGTCCTTAGGATAAGTATTAAGGGGCGTCTTGACTTTTGCAGGATTGGATGCTACCATCATCCATATAATAAATTAAAATAACGAGGTAAAATTTATGTTAAGCGTGGTGGGTAAATAACCCATATCATCAAATATGATATGTAAAGTTGCAGGTACGTGCAGTGCGACTTTAGTGATAAGAATTCAGTTGACAGAGTTTTTTTGTTAGCTTTTTTTTCTTACGCTTAATTTAAATGGTTATCTGAAGGTGCGGCTAATGAGCTGAGGGCACTTTTCATTTTTGTATTTTCAACCGTGATATCTTAAGCGTAAGGTATCACGGTTTTATTAGTGCACTCTTTTATATGAAATGAGAAAAAACTAGAAGAATTATAGCAAAGGAGCGCTTAACAACAATGATAGAAAATCAAATTGAATTTAATAAAGTAAAACAAATATGGAGCAGTCTTGCAGTTACAGCTAAGGCAAAGGAGCAGATAGAAAGTAAATGGATAATTCTTGATGAAGGTGCACTTAGAAAGGAACTACGTGACACAACAGATGCCAGAGAGATGATAGAAAAACTGGGCAATCCACCGCTACAGGATGTATCGGAGATTTTGGAGATAATTGAGATTGCACAAAAAGGCGATTGTCTCACACCGTATCAGTTGGAAAGAGTGCAAAGTGTATTAATAATATTGGAACGTCTGGCAGATTATCTGAAAAGAGGGCAGCAGTTTTATAATTCCTTAAGCTTTTATGATGAAACGCTCAACACACAGAGCGAATTGAGAGAGGAGATAGTAAGACAAATCCGTGGAGAAAGAGTTGATGATTATGCTTCGAAGGAGCTCTTGGAAATTCGAAGTGAAATTACTCGCCTGGAAGATGAGATGAAGCAGAAGGCGGAAACTGTTATCAGAAATAATCGTGACTGTATGGCGGACAATTACTACACAGCGCGAAATGGGAGGATTTGCGTACCTGTAAAAAAGGAGTACAGATATAAAATCGCCGGAAGTATGATTGACAAATCGGCTACTGGAAATACTGTATTTATCGAACCGGATGGAGTTAAGAAAATCGGGGAACAATTGCAGAATTTGCGAATTGATGAGGAGAATGAAGTATATCGCATTTTGTATACATTGACAGCCATGGTGCTGGATTGCGCAGAAGCACTAATGGAAAATATGCATCTTATCGAGAAACTGGATTACTGTTTTTCAAAAGGTAAATTGAGTCTCGAACTTGGTGGCAGTGAGCCTTCTGTCAATCTTGAGAGAAGAATTGTTCTTAAGGAGGCGAGACATCCGTTGATGGATTCTAACGTAAATGTTCCATTGTCACTCACACTTGGAATCGAAAACAGGGGAATTGTCATTACCGGTCCTAATACCGGAGGAAAAACCGTTGCCATTAAAACTGTTATGATTAATTCCATAATGGCACAATGTGGACTTCATGTTTGTTGCAAGAATGCGGATATTTGCATGAATTCCGGATATTTCTGCGACATTGGTGACGGTCAGAATATTAATGATAATCTGTCTACATTTTCTTCTCACATAAAGAATGTTCTTCAGATTTTAAAAGAGGCAGACAGGGATAGTTTTGTCATTATGGATGAGCTTGGTTCCGGAACGGATCCTCAGGAAGGTATGGGAATTGCCATAGCTATTTTGGAGAAACTTCGCGAGAGCAATGCCAATTTTTTGGTGACAACCCATTATCCCGAAGTGAAGGAATACGCCGAAAGGAGCGAGGGCATTGTAAATGCCAGAATGACTTTTGATATAGAAACTTTGCAGCCGACTTACAAGATGGTAATCGGCGAGGCAGGAGAAAGCTGCGCATTTTACATTGCAGACAGGCTTGGAATGCCGGCGGATATGCTGAACATAGCGGTAAAAGCTGCCTATGGAGAAAAGGCGGCAGAAAGCTATTCTTTTGAAAATAAAGAACTAGAGAAGTCAAAAAATACTAAGAAGATTTGCAAAAGAAAGAAAACACACAAGAATATTGCTGTCGCAGAGCAATATAAAATCGGCGACAGTGTCATGGTGCTTCCTGACAAGAAAATCGGAATTGTGTGCGAGGAGATAAACGACAAAGGCGTGCTCAGGGTGCAAATTGCCGGCCGAAAGATTTGGATTAATCACAAGCGAGTGAGACTACATGTTAAGGCAGAAGAACTGTATCCTGAGGATTACGATATGTCGATAGTTCTGGATAGTGTTGAAAACCGAAAGAAGCGTCATGACATGGGAAGAAAATATACTACCGAGACCATTGAGTACGGGGAAAATGAGGGGTAAGAGACAGAGATAAATTATTAAGTAGCACCGTTATACATTATATTTAGGACATTACAGGGATTGGGAGTAAATACACATGAAATCACTTGAAGAATAATAAAAATTTGCAATTGCGTATAGATAGAAAATAGTGTATGTTGTAACTATATGTGGCAAATTCCGTGAAGTAACAACGGAGATGACGGGTTCGTAAATAACGGAGATGACGGGTCGTAACAACGGAGATGATGGGTTCGTAAATAACGGAGATGACGGGTCGTAACAACGGAGATGATGGGTTCGTAAATAACGGAGAAAACGAATGAAGAATAGATTTTACAACTGCTTTTTAAAACTAAAGAATATAATAAATAGGGGAATGAATGTACTTTCAGTGTTGTTTGTACTGTTTCTTCCCCTTTTTATAGTTATGGTTTTTTGTCGTCTTCTTACTATGACAGGCGTGCCGGTTTGGTTTCTTTTTGTGGCCGGAGCGGTATTGATTGGAAGTCTGGGACAGACAGTTTATTTTGTTGTGTTCGAAAGATTAGGCAAGGCCATTTCTCGTTGGTTCTTCGCATTGAAACAAAATTTTGGTCAAGTTAAGAATGCAGAGGGGGATGCCTAATTAATGTATTCAGTATCTTTTTTCATTGCTTCAATTCTTTATGTTGCTCTGACTTTGTTCATATTTTTTAATTATCCGGAGTCTTGGCGCAAAAATCCACTTTTTATAGTTTTAATAATATTGTGGCACATCATAGGGGCGACCTGCATTCTTATGGTGTTCACGGTATATCAAATAATCCCAAATGAGAGTTTAAAACATAAAGTTACACGAGTAGGAACATGTTACTATGTAGTGACGACGTTGCAGTCGGCATTGTTCTTTGTGCGTCTGACAACAAGCAGAACATATATGTTTATAAAGGAACATGCTGATAAAAAATTAAGTGAGAAAGAATTTCATTTTTTATTCGACAAGCGCATTCACTCAATAGTATTTATCCTGATTTCTTTTGCACTATTTTTTGTCGGATACAATAACATAGATACTTTGCATCTGACTAAATACGAGGTAAGCATAAAAGCAGAGCCGGTAAACGAAAAGTCAGAAAATGAAGTGCCGGAAAACGGAAACCCGGTAAACGAAAAGTCAGAAAATGAAGATTTTAATATCTGTCTGATTGCAGATATTCATGCGGGCTCAGGTACTTGGAAAGATACCTACGATAAGTTGGCAGAACAGATTGACAAAGCAAATCCGGATGTGCTGCTGATTGGCGGAGATGTTTTTGATGAGACAACAGGAGTAAAAGACGTGGCCGATTTTGGACAGGTTCTTACAAAGATAAAGCAGCCCCAATATGGAATTTATTATATTTACGGTAATCATGATGGAAAAGACAGTCAGGCAGTGGAGATGCTTCGAACTCTCAATGTCAGAATACTTCAAGATGAAATGACTGTGATTGCAAATGATGTCCAGTTAATTGGATGTATGGATCCAAAGTATGGTGCAAGAGATTTTGAAAAATTGTTTGAGGAATGCTCGCCGGATCCAAGCAAGCCTATCATTGTACTGACCCATCGCCCTAAAGGATTTAAGAAAATGGCAGGACTGGGTGTTGATCTTGCTATGGCAGGACATACTCACGGCTTTAACATACCGCAATTTATTGGGGCACCAATATTTGGAGATATGTATTCAGGTATCAAGAAGTTCGATGACATGACGGCGGTGACTACATCGGGAGTTTCTGCCTGGGGATTTCACTATAAATGGCCTGCTATCAGCGAGGTGGTATGTATTCACGTGGAGTTTGAAAAGAAGTAAGTTGGTAAGATAAAAGAGAGGTTACAGATGGCAAATAAAAATACTATATCAGCAAATGAAAACATAAATTCGTCAAAAACCACAACTATTCTGGTTGCCTTTCTTGTAATAGTTCTAAATGTCTTAGTGACAAAGATTCTTCCGTTGCTAGATAAAAGTATCAGTCTGAAAAATGATACTGACATTATAAACAGAACATTTTATTTAGTTGCAGGGGTAGTCATAGCACTGTTCATTTGGAAGACACCACTAACTTTTAATTTAGATGCTTTAAAAATTCATGATAAAAAGAAATTCAAAAAGGAAATGCTTATTTCGGCGGTAGTTTCTTTTGTACTGATTTTGGTTATGCTTGTATTTAGGGTGTTTCTAAATCGTATAAATCCGGTGGCGGCTTCAAGACCTGCCTTTGGTTTGTATTTAAATATACACGCACGTTGGTTTTATCCATTAAATGTCATTCTGCAGGAGGCAGTTATTAAAGGATTGATGCAGGAAAATTTCAGGACCCTCAATCCGGAAGGCAATCAACATTTTTCAATATGGGTAAACGGATTGTTTTTCATGATATTGCATATGAATTATCCTTTGTATTATATGATTGGCGCGGGAATTCTCTGCATTGCGACAGGTTATATGTATGAACATTATCGTGATATCTGGGGCTCGTCGCTGATACATTTTGTTATAGGATTCATGCCTAGGGCACTTGGACTAAAATAAAAATGTAACCCTTTACGCAGTTATCGCCAATGCAATTACCCTCTATGCAGGATTTGTTTTGATGCAAAAAAACAATGGAAATAGTAGCTCCTTTTTGATATGGTTTTATCAGAGAGGAGTTTTTATTATGAAGACAAAGAATACAGTAATATTTGATATGGATGGAACAATTCTCGATACATTGGAGGATTTGACAATTGCAATGAATCATGTGATGAGTGAATTTGATTTTGATAAACGTACAAAAGCAGAATACAGGCACGCATTTGGCAATGGAATAAGATATGCCATTGAGCAAACCGCACCAAAGGGCACACCAAAAGAAGTGATTGATAGAATGCTCCCAATATTCAGAGCATATTATGATGCGCATTGCCTTGATAATACAAGACCTTATGATGGAATTCTTCCTCTGATGAAGAAGTTGAAAGAGGATGGATATAAGATGGCGATTGTGTCAAACAAAATAGACTCGGCAGTGAAGGAACTTAATCTTAGATTTTTCTCGGAATATGTTGATGTGGCCATTGGAGAGAGAACAGGTATCAAGAGAAAGCCGGCACCGGATACAGTGATTGAGGCATTACGAGAGCTTGGAAGCAAGGCAGAGGAAGCGGTTTACATAGGCGATTCGGAAGTGGATTTTGAGACAGCTAAAAATTCAGGACTGGACTGCATTACAGTTTTGTGGGGGTTCAGGGATAAGGAGTATCTCGAGAAAATTGGAGCGGATACATTTGCGGATACGCCGGAAGTGGTATATGAGTTGTTACATAGCTAAAATGTGGAGCTATTATGAGGAAAGATATGAAAAATGAGCGAAAGAATTGTGTACAGAGATTGGGTTGCTATTGAAAAAAATGTTAGTTTAGGTGACGTACTGTAGGGAGGAATATGGAAACAAATTTAGCACGAAAAATTATGGAGGCTGCACGCACCAGTTTCATAGATGCAGCGTATGAATCGGAAGAGGCTTTGCGCCCGAAACTTTTATATAACAATACGCAAAAAGGAAACACAGTCCTCTCGCATATTGAGCAGGAATTAAGAGGTTGTGATTCTTTTTGGTTTTCTGTGGCATTTGTCACAAGAAGTGGATTGATTGTTATTAAGGATATTTTGAAAGAGCTTGAGAAAAAACATCCGCAGGTAAAAGGGCGAATATTAACAACGGATTATCTTTCATTCAACGAGCCAAAGGCCTTAAAAGAGTTGATGGCATTTTCCAATTTGGAAGTGCGCGTTCTGGCGGAAGAGAATTTTCACACGAAGGGATATATGTTTGAAAAAGGCCAACAAAAAACTTTTATTGTGGGAAGTTCCAATCTGACTCAGAATGCCCTCAAGTCAAATAAAGAATGGAATCTGAAAGTGACTTCTCTCGAGCAGGGTGAGTTGATTTTGGAGACAAATCTTGAGTTTGAATCAATGTGGAATAACGCCGTAAAACTTACTAAAGAGTGGATTGAAAACGAATACGAGCCGCGATATAAAGAACAGCGCAAGGCACGTGTGGCAAATAAAGTAGAGCGAATCCGCACATTCACATTACAGCCAAATCTCATGCAGAGAGAGGCGACAAAGGCACTAAAAAATCTTAGAGAATTAGGGGAGAAAAAGGCACTGTTGGTATCAGCGACAGGTACCGGAAAAACCTATCTCTCTGCTTTCGACGTGCGCAATTTTGCACCAAAGAAAATGCTTTTCCTCGTTCACCGCGAGCAGATTTTAAAGCAGGCAGAAGACAGTTTCAAAGATGTTCTTGGTAATGGAATTAATACAGGACTGCTAACCGGAAATCATCAGGACAGAGAAGCTGACTATCTGTTCTCAACAGTGCAGACTATGTCAAAGGATGAAACATTAAAGTCTTTTGCCAGGGATTACTTTGACTATATTATCATCGACGAGACCCACAAGGCAGGAGCTCAGAGTTATCAGAAGATTATTGATTATTTCAATCCGAAGTTTATGCTTGGAATGACTGCCAGCCCTGAGAGAACGGACGGCTACGATATTTACAAACTGTTTGATAATAACATTGCCTATGAGATTCGTCTTCAGAAGGCAATGGAGGAAGATTTGCTATGTCCATTCCATTACTTTGGAATCTCGGATATTGAGGTGGATGGAATAAGCATTGATGAGACTTCAGACTTCAATTATCTGGTATGCAGTGAGCGCGTGAACCACATCATTGAGAAGGCTGAGTTTTACGGCTACAGTGGAGACAGAGTGAAAGGGCTGGTGTTCTGCAGTAGCAAAAAGGAAGCCAATCAGTTGTCAGAGGAATTTAATAAGCGAGGTTACGATACGATTGCTTTGTCCGGCGATGACTCGCAGGAGAAAAGAGAAGAGGCAATTCGTAGGCTCGAGCAGGATGAATTAGAAAATAAGTTAGATTATATATTTACGGTGGATATCTTCAATGAAGGTGTGGATATCCCACAGGTCAATCAGGTCATAATGGCTAGAAGGACGGAAAGCCCGATTGTCTTTGTACAGCAGTTAGGACGTGGACTTAGAAAGGCTAATGACAAGGAATATGTGGTGGTTCTTGATTTCATTGGCAATTATCAGAATAACTTTATGATTCCAATTGCCCTGTCGGGAGATAGAAGTTACAACAAGGATACTATCAGAAAATATGTCCGCGAGGGCTCCAGGGTTATTCCTGGATGCTCCACCATTCATTTTGACGAGGTGGCAAAGCAGAAGATTTTTGCATCCATTGATAAGATGTCCACGACGAAAAAGATGCTGACTGATAAATATATGCAGCTGAAATTCAAGCTTGGAAGAATTCCGACAATACTTGATTTCTATGAGCATGGCGAGATAGATCCGATGCTGTTTATTGATTATGCTAAGACTTACGACCAGTTCGTAAGAAAGGTGGACAAGGATTATACGGTTAGATTTAGCAATGAAGAAGAGGCCGTGATTGAATTTATTTCGTCCACTGTTATTAACGGCAAACGCCCCCATGAACTTCTTATGTTAAAGATGTTGGCAGAGAATAAAGCAATTACTTGCGACAGCTTCAGGAAAGAGTTAAATGAAGTGGGCGAAGCCTACCGCGAGGAAGACTATAACTCTGCGGTGAGAGTTCTTAACAAGGAATTTATGAATACACAATCAGAAAAGAAGAAGTTTGCAGGGATTGAGTTTGTGGATGTTAATATGTCAGGTAAGGTTCAATCAGCATCCGGGCAGACAGTTGAGCAAGGAGAGGCTGTTGAAAAGAGACCAACCATTGAATATAGACAGGCAATGGATGGTGAGCAGATAGACAGAGCAGTGTCTTATTTTAGCAAACTACAAAAAAGAGACTTTGCAGATGAGGTTAAAAATCTCATCGAGTATGGTCTGAAGAAATATAAAGATGTTTATCGAAGTCACGATGAGGATAATCTGGTGCTTTATGAAAAGTATTCCAGAAAGGATGTGTGCCGAATTCTAAACTGGGAGAAGGATGACAGTTCCACAATGTACGGTTACCGAATTAAGCATGGCACTTGTCCAATCTTCGTTACTTATAAGAAGAAAGATGACATCGCCAGCAGTACCAAGTACGAAGACCAGTTCGTCAATCCTGGGCTGTTCAGTTGGATGACCAGAAGTAAAGTAAAGATGGACAGCGAGGAGAGCCAGAAGCTGATTCACTACTTGGAGAATGGATTAAAGATTTATCTCTTTGTAAAGAAGAGTGATGGTGAAGGTTCAGACTTTTATTATATGGGGCGTGTGACTCCGGAGAAGTGGCAGCAGACTACTATTGAAAATGATAAAGGGCAGGAATTGCCGATAATGAATTTTTTGATGCGATTGGATAATAGTGTCAGGGAAGACATATATGAGTACTTTACAAAATAATATGATGGGCGGTTTACATACTTGTAGTTAAGTGTTAATATAATAATATAAAAAGGTGCTACCGATGACGGTTCGCCTGATATTTGATTATTTATTAAAAAAATAACCGCTTAGTTGTCAGGCTAGGGCGGTTATTTTTTTGCTTTGGAATCATGCTGTCCATGCACGTAACCAAGACCATAAAAAGTTGCACAGCAACAAAGTACTGCTATTAAATCTATAATAGTTACCATAGACATATACCTCCTTTCCATCAGATTCCTTGACACCAGCGGGTACCGGTAAGACATATAATCAAAAATAAATAGATAATATATTATCCAAAATGCATAAAAACGTTGAAAAAGGATAATATATTATCTATAATTATATATAAAGATAATTGTTTTAGGAGGATCAGATGATGAGAAAATATACTTGGGAGACTCCGGAAGAAATTAATTTGATAGTAGCGAATAATGTTAAAAATATAAGGAAGCGCAGAGGAATTTCACAACAGAAATTAAGTGAATTAACAGGAGTGAGCTACGGTTCAATTAAGCGTTTTGAAATGACCGGTAATATTAGTCTTTTGTCATTGACCAAAATTGCAGTGGAACTTGACGCAGTTCATGATATTAAATCATTGTTTACTTCAGTTGCTTATCAATCTATCGAGGAGGTAATTAATGAGCAAAACTAATATAGCATTGGGTTTAAAATCATTAAAGGTAAAATATAATGGCCGATATGTGGGTACATTGGCGATGATGAAGAATGGAATGGTTGCTTTTTCATATGATGATAGTTGGCTTGAAGAAGGTTTTTCCATTAGTCCATTTTCGTTACCGTTGGAAAAAAAAGTGTTTGTTCCGTCTAAAACATATTTTGGAGGATTATTTGGAATCTTTGCAGATAGTCTTCCGGATGCGTGGGGAAGATTATTATTAGACAGATTGCTTTTAGAAAAAAATATGAATAGAGATATAACTGTACTGGGTAGACTTGCCCTGGTTGGACAATCAGGAATGGGCGCATTGGAATACGAACCGGATTATGAAGTGATAGGTACAGATACAATATTAGATTTGGATTATATTGCCGGAGAATGTAGCAAAATACTAAAAACAGAATATTCTAAAGATTTGGACAGCATATTCAAAATGGCTGGAAGTAGTGGTGGAGCGAGACCGAAAATATTAACAACAATTGATGATAAAAGCTGGATTATAAAATTTGCATCTCAATTTGATACAGATGATATAGGGCTTCAAGAATATAACTATTCCATATGCGCAAAAAGATGTGGAATAGAAATGACAGAAACGCGATTATTTCAATCAAATACTTGTGACGGATATTTTGGAACAGTACGATTTGATAGAGGTATGAGAAGCAGGAATATTCACATAGCTACAGTAGCGGCTTTGTTAGAAGCGGATTTTAGGTCGCCTTGCTTAGATTACAATGATCTGTTTAAACTCACGAGAATTCTTACTAGAGAAAATAAGAATGATATAGAAAATATGTTTAGAAGAATGTGCTTCAATGTCTTCGCCCATAATCGAGATGACCATGCGAAGAATTTTAGTTTTATGTATGATGAGAAGTCGGACAAATGGAAATTAAGTCCTGCATATGATTTGACATATAGTAATACTTATTGGGGCGAACATACTACATCGGTGGATGGAAATGGCAAAAATCCTGAAAGTAAAGAATTGCTAAGTGTTGGAGTGAGGGCAGGAATAAAAAAAGATAGATGTGAGAGTTTGATTGACGAAATACGCGGAAAAGTTGAAGAAGATTTGTATGAGTATCTATAAAAAAGTGTCACACCCTTGACACGAGCGGGTACCGGTAAAAGTATTGAAATAAAGGTTAGATAAAATTGAAAAAGGAGTTGATTTGGTGTCGCTAAAAAAAACTAGCAAGTTTATATCACTAATACTAAGACATAAGCCTGAGGTTATAGGCATCACTTTAGATGAACATGGCTGGGCTAATGTTGAAGAATTAATAAAAGGTGTTAGTAAAACACATAATCTGAATATGGATATTCTTGAGCAGATTGTAAGAGAAGATGAAAAGCAAAGGTATTCTTTTAATGAAGATAAGACTTTGATTAGAGCTAATCAGGGACATTCCATTCCGGTGGATGTGGAATTAGAAGAACTTGAGCCACCAAGGTATTTGTATCATGGAACGGGTGAAAAATATCGAGATAGTATTGATAAGGAAGGTATAAAATCGAAGTCAAGGTTGTATGTGCATTTGTCTTCAGATATGGACACTGCAGTAAAGGTCGGAAGTAGACATGGAAAACCGATTGTATATCGAGTTTGGGCTGAACGAATGTATGAAGAAGGCATAAAATTCTATAAATCTGCCAATGGCGTGTGGCTTACAAAATATGTTGCGCCAGATTATATAAAGAGAGAAACATTTGACGATGATGAGATTAATACAGTTGTAAATACAATAAATGAAATGCTTTTGCAAGACGAATCGGGTGATGAGGATATGTCCAGAGCCGAGAGGATTTTATCTTATCTTAAAAACAGCAACATTGGAAAAGAAGTTACTTACTAAATATGATACCTTTTCTGTATCATCAAGATATGAGAGGGAAGCCATATGGATAAAAAAATCATAACAGAAAGTCTTGTTTATATTGAGAATAATATTACAAACAAACTGAATATCGAGGAAATAGCCGATTATGTAGGGTACTCAAAATTTCATTTCGCCAGAAAATTCAAGGATGAAATGAAAATTTCCGTTATGGAGTATGTCAAAGAAAGAAAAATTATCCACGCCTCTGAATCAATGCTTCAGGGAAATAAAATACTCGATGTGGCAATCCAATATGGATGGGAATCCCACAGCGGATTTATCAAGGCATTCAAAAGTTATTATGGATTTTCGCCGTCCCTCCTGTATGCGATGAATTTAGAAATAATTCATTTAGGAGGTAGTACGATGAATAATAATGCTTTTTATGAAAAAACTGATGAACATGCGACAAAGGAAACTTTGTTGGAGTTGTTGGAAGCTAAGATGCTTGAAAATAAAATGGACATGGCAGAATTGGAAATTGTCTACAAGTTCTGTCAGAAACTGTATGGAAACAAGCAGAGATATTCGGGAGATGAGTACATTACTCATTTACTTCATGTATCATTGCTTCTTGTACAAATGGGGGCAGAATTCAAAGTAGCACTTGCGGGGATGTTTTGTGATACATTTCGAAAGACAGATGCTACTACTGAAGATATCCGGATGAATTTACCTGAGGATGTGGCGCAAATAGTTCTAAGATTAAAAGACTATGACATTGAAAAGCAAGGATTAGAAGACGAGGAATGTGCCATAATAAAGATTGCAGAACGACTTCACAACATGCGAACAGTGGAGTATATGGATGAAAGAGAAAAAAGTCGAAGAGCGCAGGAGACTATCTCGATATTTATGCCGGTTGCAAGGAAATTGAACAGCGATAAAATTGTAAGCGAACTTAGCAATTTGTCGGTGAAGTGTTTAGAGTTATGAGAAAAGAAGATGACTTGGATGAATTCTATGGAATTGGGTCATATTTGCAAGAAATGACCTAATTGAAATCTTTTATGACCTAATTAAAATGTGAAAGTAGAATCTGCAGTAACGAGAGTTGCTGCAGATTTTTTGAATTTTGGGGTGTGGATTTTGGAGAAGATGCTTGATAAAGAGGCAATACTTGTAAAACTCTCAGGCATTGCAAGTATCGGTCATGTGGCTAACAGCTGTCATACAGTTATTGGCGAATGCTACAGCGCAGGCAGACTCTACGACAAGATTGGCGATACAGATGACTATTCGAAGAATCTCTTTGAATGGGAAAGTAAAGGAAAAGATTTTCTGGGGATTAAGTTCGATAACGGGATAAATTGTAACGCTGGAAAATGGAGAAAACACGGTGGTATTGTAATGAGTAAAGATATGAGTCCGGGGGAGATGTACTGGATGATAAGAGTGGTGGCTGAGAGCATGAGGGTCGCATAAAAAATGAATAGTGTTGAAAAGTGGATATGTAATGTATAATTGAAGTTAAAGTACACACTGCTAATCCAAGCGCACCAAGGGGGTCAAATGCAAATAACGGATGGATTGTCCGAATACAAAGAGGAAGATTAAGGAGATTGGACTATGGAATTAACTAGAGAAAAAGTGGCAGATATTTTGGATGTTATTAGAAAATGTATTGGTGAGAATACTGAGGATATCAAAGTCGATTATGAAAACACAGGAAGTGATATTATTTGTGGTATAACAAATGAATATTTGTCAGATATGTTAAGTTTAATAGTTGATAATAATATTACAGTCACTGGGCAAGTTGAAGATTTATATAGATGTCCATGTTGTGGTTATAAGACATTAACGGAATTGTATAACAAAGATGAAGGGACGGGGTATTGTGTATGTAAGTATTGTAATTGGGAAGATGATGGAGCGACTGATGAAAAAGAATATAGACCAATTAATCGAGGTTCTATGATTGAATATCGAGATAACATTAATTACAAAAGAATAACTAAGTGGAAAAATGGATAATATATAGAGATAATGAATTAGATAGTGAAGAATATGATATGAACATAAACTTTTTCGAAGAAAATGGATAATAAACTATTAAGTATCTTACTTTCAATTACGATGTTAGCTTCTGTAATTATAAATGCAGAAACTATCTGTGCTAATGAAATGAGTAATAGTACTAAATTAAATAACTTATCTTTATGTTTTTTCTGAATTATTGCAGAGGGATGATTGCAGTCCTTTTGTAGTCAAATATAATGTCAGTATTCATCCTATGAAAAACTCACTTGTTTTCAAATTGCAAGTATCCTCAAAATTTGTATACAATATAATTAAATCAGACATGTTTGAAATATAAGCGAAAGAGGAGTATTTGATGAAATATTATACAATAAATCAGGTCGCAATGATGACCGGATTAACAACGAGAACTTTGCGCAATTATATAAATAGCAGTGTTTTGACTGGGGAGAAAATCGACGGAGTATGGCAATTTTCGGAAGAGGATTTGTCTGCTATGATTTCGAATCCGATGGTGAAGCCGAGCATTCAGGCAAAAAATAAAGGCGTTGTGTTTGATTTCCTGGCCGAAGAGAAAAAACAAGTAAACGAAATTTGCATGATACTGGATCTGCATGTCGGCAAGGAGGAGTCATAGGAAGTGTCAGAGTTCTTCTGTAGTGAAATAAATAGGATTGGAGATAATGTTGTATTCAAATATGAATATGACAATGGCAATGCGAGAGTTATATTGTCGGGGCCAGAGGATAATGTGGCTCAGATAATGAAAGAATATTATCGGTAGGAAAAGTAGATAGAAATGTAATAAGCATTATTTAAATAATATTTTGCAATAAAATATCCTCTTGGATTAATATTAATTCCAACATCAATCCAAGAGGATATATATACTTACATACATAGTTAACACAAAATAATTTGCAATCATATTTCAAGCTCGTCGACGGAAATACCCAGTTTTTCAGCACCAGTTTCAGGAGAAATGGTACCATCTTTGATCATTTCCATAATGATTTCTTTTTTGCCGCGCTTTTCACCAATCTCGATACACTCTTTTTTTACCATCTCGATATATTCTTCTTCATTAAATTCAGTAAGTACCATATCCGTCACCTCACTTCTGTGTGCAAGAAGAAGATCACTGAGAACACCTTCCTCGATACACTGCGTTACAGCCTTGTCTACTGCTACATCGATTGTATCATATATTTTTTTGTTGCGATATATCTTATCAATAAAATAAGAATACTCTAAAACGTCATTTTTATATCCTAAGTAAATGGCATCTTCAATTGTGGTGATGGTCAAATCATCAGGATTGGTATAATCCTTGTCGTTAAGAGTGTTATACACAAACTATTTGTGATGTCAAGGGGACTTTTGCTGGATTGTTGCAGGGTGGTATATTTGGAGCGTTAATAGTATAATTAATAAAACGAAGAAGGGGAAGAGATATATGTATCATGGATTAAAAGTTATAGTTTGGAGTATTGTGTTTATAAGTAATATTACAACTTTGAAAAAAACGTGGAATGCTTATAAAGAGAGTAAAGACAAAATGGATTTGATGGAACTTATAGCAAAAATAATTGTGATTCCATCGTCCTTAATCTTATTGATAGCCGAATTTGTATAGAAATGAAATTATTAGAGAATACAAAAGATGAGAGGAATATAGAAAGATGGTAAAGAAAATTGAATCACGAGAGACCATTATTATCAGAACAAGTATTATTGGAATTATTGCCAATGTTTTGTTGGCGACATTTAAGGCGGTTATTGGCTTGCTGACCAATTCCATTGCCATCGTTCTTGATGCTGTAAATAATATTTCCGACGCCGGAAGTTCGTTGATCACAATAATCGGTGCGAAGTTAGCAGCAAAGGAACCGGACAAGAAGCACCCCTTTGGTTATGGGCGTATTGAATATTTGAGTGCCATGGTTATAGCAATCATAGTCCTGTACGCAGGTATCACTTCATTGGTTGAATCTGTTAAAAAGATTATTAAACCGGAAGTGCCGGAGTATGGTACTGTATCGCTTATAATAATTGCTGTAGCGGTTTTAGTGAAAATTGTTTTGGGCAGATACGTTAAGAGCGTAGGTGAAAAAGTTAATTCAAATTCATTAATAAACTCCGGTGAAGATGCAACATTGGATTCTGTAATTTCTGCTTCAACATTAGTGGCAGCTATCATATTTATGGTGTGTAAAATTTCGCTGGAGGCATGGCTTGGTGCACTTATTTCAATCGTGATTATCAAGTCAGGCATTGAGATGCTGAAGGAAACTATTTCTAAATTACTTGGCGAGCAGAATGATATTGAGCTGGCGAAGGAAATCAAGAAGACTGTCATGAGCTTTAGCGATGTGGCAGGCGTGTATGACCTGGTTTTACACAATTACGGTCCGGATACATGGAATGGCTCAATTCATATCGAAGTTCCGGATACTTATTCTGCAGATAAATTGGATGAGTTGTTGAGAGAAATCATGATGAAGGTGTTCAGTGAGCATCATGTCACACTGACAGCTATTGGCGTATACTCAATAAATACTAAAGACGAGGAAGCTATAGCTGCGAAGAAAAAAGTGTTTGATATTGTGTTGCCGATTGAACACGTTAATCAAATTCATGGATTCTACTTCAGCAAAGAGAAGAAAAAAATTCGTTTTGATGTGGTAATCAGTTTCGACGCAGAATGCCGCAGACAGGTGTGCCGGAATATCGAGGAAAGTGTACAGAAAGCCTTCCCTGATTATGAATTGCAGATTGCAATGGACACAGATTTCTCAGAATGTGAGGAGTAACAGACATATTTTAATGCATAGAATATCTAAATATGGTAGAATTAATCATATACAAGTGTTTGCGGAGGAGACAATATATGAATATATTGATAGCGTGCTTTGGATTGATGATATCTGTGCTTGGAGTAATACATGTCGTTTTTATTAAGCAGCTGGATAAAGAGACAAGAATGTGGTTTTTTGCGATTTTTGTGACATTAGCCGCATACAACGGTAGTGTATTTATCGGAGAATGTTGGGATACAGGGGTTGGAAGAATTTGGCAAATTATTTCAATGATATTTATATTTTTAGAATCAGCTTTTGCCGGACTTTTGATGGTAATTATTATTGGATTTTTGCTGTATTCAGCAAAAGAAAAGGAACTTCTAAAGAATAGACTATTTATGATATCTTATATTCTTTTTGGAGTTTATTTGGGAATTCTCATCTATACACAGTTTTCTACATCTATTTACTATGTAGATTTACAGAATGTATATCATAGAGGACCTTTTTATCCTATTATTTTAATTCCACCTATTTTTCTTATGGTTTGGAATTTGGTTATTCTGTTTATCAAAAGAAACAAATTAAAAAGAAATGAGATAATCACGTTTGCAGTTTGTATGATTTTTCCTATTATTGGAATGGTATTGCAAATGATGTTTTACGGGATACTCTTAATTCTTCTGTTTACAAACATAGCTAATGTATATTTATATATAGAAATATTGAGAAATCAAATGGAAGAGTACTACAAAAGAGAGACAGAGAATGCACTGTTAAAAATAGATATTCTATTGGCGCAGATTCAGCCTCATTTTTTGTATAACACATTGACTACCATAAAATATATCTGTCGAAAAGATCCACAAAAAGCAGAGGAGGCAATTGAAAAATTTACGGTCTATCTGAGACATAATATGGATTCTCTCAATATGGAAAGACCTATCTCTTTTATGGAAGAAATAAAACATGTCAAGGCTTATGTTGAATTGCAGCAGTTGAGATTTGAAGAAGACTTAAATGTTGAATATAATCTTGAGTGTACAGATTTTAAAATACCAACTTTGACACTTCAGCCATTGGTTGAGAATGCAATCACGTATGGAATTAGAAAAAATGAACAGGGAAGTGGAATTATAAAAGTAAGTTCAAAAGAATATGAAGATTCTATTGTGATAAGTGTGACGGATAACGGAAGAGGATTTGACCCATCAAAAATCCACGATGGGGAAGATCGATCTCATATCGGAATAAAGAATGTAAAAGAGAGAATTAAACTGGTAGTTGGAGGCGAGTTAGAAGTAGAATCGGAAATAGGAAAGGGGACGGCAGTAAAAATAACATTACCAAAAAGTTGCTAATTAGTTTGATGACAAGTTAGATAAATGGCAAGTGGGAGGAATGAAAATGCTTATATTTGTAGTAGATGACGAAATTAGTGTTTTGGAGGATACAAAAGAAACTATATTAAAAGTAGTGAGTGATGCTAAGATTATTGCTTTTAAGCGGGCGGCAGATGCTCTTGAAATGATAGCTAAAGGTGATGTTCCGGATATTGTATTTAGTGATATTGAAATGCCCGGAATATCAGGACTTGAGTTTTCTCTGAAATTAAAGAAATTAGCTCCAAAAACAAGAATTATTTTTGTTACAGGATACGAGAAATACGCAGTTGAAGCTTTTAAGACCAGGGCACAGGGGTATCTTTTAAAACCACTGTTGGCAGAGGACGTAGAAGAAGAATTGAATTATGCCACAGAAAAGAGTGATGAGCACAGTACCAATAAGATTGTTGCCAGATGTTTTGGGCGTTTTGATGTGTATTGGAATGATGAACCATTGATTTTTACCAGACGTAAGAGCAAGGAATTATTGGCATACCTGATTTACAGGAATGGAGCAGCCTGTTCACCGGGTGAGATAGGAATAGCACTGTGGGAAGAAGCAGTAGATTCCAAGGCAGAAAAGAACCGTATACGAGTTCTTATAAATGATATAAAGAACACGCTTAAAACAATTGGAATGGAAGACCTGCTCATAAGAGAACACAGACAGTTAGCAATAAGAAAAGAAATGATTGAGTGCGATTATTTTAATATGCTGGATGGTGATATGAATACTGTTAATTCCTACGAAGGAAAGTTCATGGAAGATTACGGTTGGGCAGATTTGTCAGGTGTTCATTTCAATTTTGTAAAAAATAGCAATATATAATATAGAAAGAAATAATATTTATATAACGAAAAAACAGATTGATATTTCAACAAATTGTTGTTGTGCCAATCTGTTTTTTTATGTTATAAAAATATTTTTTCACTTTTTTTTCACATTTTCCCATTGAAAGGTTTTTCTGTAATGATTGTGTAATGCACTAAATGTTAAAATTTATGTATAGTTTGAAAGGAGGAAAATGCCTATGCAGATTGTGTGTGTGGACCATAGTCCTTGGGAACTGCGGAAATTGAAAAGTACTGTAAAGTCTATCATGCCGTCTGCAACAATTAATGGTTTTCGAGATCCTCTAGAAGCGGAAAAATATGCTGTACAAAATGGGTGTGACGTACTGTTGTGCGACATCGATTTTGATGGACCCAAATGGGAAGGACTTGATTTGGCAGAAAAAATTAAGAAACTGAATCCGAAAGTTAATATAATTTTCGTGACAAGTTTTTCGGAACGGGAATATGCCGAGTCGGTAGTACAACTACGAATCAGTGGGTATGTAAGAAAACCTTATGACAGACGGGAACTAGTTGAGGAATTTTCAAATCTGAGGTACAAGATGGAATGAAAAACAAAGGAAGCATTTAGAGTGCAACACCCAAAGAGGAGGGACGACTATGGAAAAGAAAAAACGAATACTAAGTATTATCTTGACAGTGTGTATGGTTGTAGGAGGATTGAATGTACCGTCTAAAGTTGAGGCAGCGGTATACCAAAATACAACTAATATTAATCTTGTAAATGAGGCTGATGGAAGCCAAGTTACAGGAAACAAATCTGGTTCAGGCTGGTACTGGAACAACAGTGAAAAAGTACTTACTTTAGAAGATGGATTTGAACTTAACATTGACAACACACTTAAACAGGCAGCTTTAAGCTTAAAAGCAGATACAACTATTTTGTTAAAGGGAACAGCTAAGATTTCCACTAACCATAAGGCAATCGAAGCGTTAGGTAGCCTTAACATCAAATCACAGGACGGAACAAAAGGCTATTTAAAGATTTTTGTTAGTCAGAAGGGTTCTAACGGATATTTTAATTATGGTATTGAAATTCGAAATCCAGAAGGCGCATCAAATAGAAAATTAACCGTTACCGATAATACAATTCTTGACATAAGCGGTGGAGATAAATCTATAATGTGTTCAGCCGGATATTTGGACGATAACAATAATGACGTGGCTTCAAACAATAAAGCATTACTGGAAATAACAAATCAGAGTGCAGTTCAGCTTCGTCATGAAACAGCAATTGCAGCTGGATTTCAGATAAAAAACGCTGAACGTATTCTTTGGCTCAATGGAAATGAGACACCTAAGTTTTTACAGGAGCAGGAAGTTCGCTCGCTTGACTCTCAGAAGAATCTTACTATGATGTCAATCAAACTTGAAGGTGTAGCAGATAATGACAAGAAGAATTACGATTTAACATATGATGGAACTGAACACCCTATTTTAGTAAATAAAAATGTGACAGTACTTCAGAGTTTAGGTATAGGAAAGATTCAGATTACACCTGAAAACTTTTTCTACTATGAAACAAGACATAGTGAGTTTTTGAATGATGAGAATTCAGATTTCAGAGATAAGGAAGTTGTTAAAACAATGACACAGTATGAAGCCTTTACCGCAGATTCAGCTTCTCCTAAGAACGCTGCTAAGTATCGACTTTATTACAATAATAACAACTTTGTAACATTAAACATCAACCAGAGAGAGGTTACTGTTACAGGGCTCACAGTTAAAGACAAAACCTATGATGGTTGGGAAGATGCAGAAATTGATTACACTGATATGGCAATCAGATGCATCAATGATAATAATAACGGAATTACAAATACAAACGGAATTGTAGATGGTGACGCAGCTAAGGTAGGACACGAAATAGTACCTTATGCAAAAGCTTACTTTGTTGAAGAAATAGGAGGCGGTGCATCTTATGTTAATCCGTTTGGAGATGGAAAGAATTATCAAAAGAGCGCAGATGTAGCATATACAGGAACAGGAACATCTGCACAAAAAAAGGTTACTTCAAAAGTAGTAGTAATCGACAACGGAACTGATGATAGTGGAATCACAACAGGAATCAGCTTGAGCGATCCAAACTACCGTATAGTAACTCCTTCGGCAGAAACTAATGCTACAAGTCAGATTAGATCAGAAGGAACTATTTATCCTAGAGCTCTTACAGACACTAATATTACCTGTACATTGACACCAAATCTCGTTAAGTGGCGTCCACAGGGTTATTCAGAAGAAACAGACATTATTAAGTCGGTTAAAGATATTTCACCTATCACACCAAATCAGCCGGGTTTGGTAAAGACTCTCGTAGCAGATAGAGATTTCATCGTAAATCCTAACACAAATACTATTACTGAAGTTGCAGAGTACGAGATTATCTTAACAGGTCAGGGAAACTATACAGGAACAAAGAGACTTAACTGGTCTATTGACCGTGCACAGAGACAAATCAACATTAAGAAAACTGAAAACAGAGCTTATAACGGAAATGCATATACTATCACTGCAAAAGCAAACAGCAGCGATTTCTGGTATGAAGTTAAAGATACAGACAATAACACAGATGTTACTGAAACATTAGAAGAAGGTTCAAATCTTAAGATTACTTACAAAGGTACTAAGGCTGACGGTAGCACATATCCGGAAAGTCTTACAGCACCAACAGATGCTGGTAACTATACTGTAATGATTTCAGTTGATCAGACAGCTAGATATACTGCAGCATCAGCACAGATGAATTACACAATTCTTCCAAAAACAGTTGATCTTGTATGGAACTGTACAGGCGGAACTGTTGAAGAGACTGAACAGAATCCTAGTTCATTAACATATAACGGAACTAAGAATATATTCTCTGCAACAGTTAGCAATACTGTTGAAGGAGACACAGTTAAGGTTACAAATATTGTATATGATGGAAACACAACAGGTGGAAAGAATTACAACGCATCTGCTACAGCGCCATTTGAAGCAGGTAGCTATACTGTTCGTGCAACAGAATTAGATAACAAAAACTATACACTTACTGGAACACTTGCACATTCAGCAGCAACACCTGGACATGCATATGTGGTTAATAAAGCACCTCTTTGGTTGACATGGGAAGAGGATAATACAGAGTTTACATATGATGCAACAGATCATACTCCAGTTTCAGAAATTCACGGACTTTGCGAAAATGAAGAAGGTGTAGAGGATACATGTAAGGTGACAACATGGAGTTTTACAGGAACAGACGTATTTGGAAATGCATATACACAAGCAGGAACAAAAGCAGTTAATGCCAGCAATGGAACTGTTAAGATTACAGCTACAGGAATAAGCAATCCGAACTATAAGCTTGTTCAGGGCGAAGGAAGCCTTTCTTCAAACTTTACAATTATTCCTCGTGATCTCTCTGCATTAGAAGTTGGAACAGCAGATGATCACAAAGAAATCTGGGCGGAAAAACTCTATTACAGCGGCAAAGTAGTAGAACCTACTATCGTTTGGAGCCTGAATGAAATAGGTGAGACTCTTACAAAAGATGTGGATTACACAGCCTCTCTTTCTACAAAATCATTGGAATACAACAAAAATGGCTTAAATATCAAAATTGTAGGTAAGGGAAATTATGTGGGTGAGACAATTATTCCTTGGAATGTTGATAAGCTTATGTGCCCAATCACAGTTGTTAACGCATCCGATTATTCGAATATTGTTTATGGCGATGCACTTCCTGAATTTGAAGTTGCATATGTAAATATGGCAATGCAGAATGAAGATATTGTTAAGAACTATGCAGATAGCATGGAAAACCATCTTTCATATTTATACACAGGAACTATGAAGAATGGTGAAACTTATGAAAGCGAATTTGCACCTACACAGGTAGGTACTTATGAAATTACAGTTACATTAGAAGAGACAGATCATTATCAGAAAGAGATAACAAAAATACCTCTCGTAATTAAACAGAAACCAGTAACTGTTACAGGTATCGTAGCTGTGGAAAAAGAATATGATGGATCAGATAGTGCAGTATTAGATTTCTCACATTCAGTATGGAATGGAATAGTACCTAGTGATTCAGCAACTATTTCAGCAGCACTTGCAAATGTGGCAGATCCTACTAATGGATTTATATCATATACAGCTACATTTGAAGGAAAAGATGTTGTTCGCAATTCAGATTATGCAAGAACAATAAAAGAACAGAATGTAACTATTAGTAATTGCGCAATTGCATATGCAGATGCTACATCTGATATTTTCTACAATTACGTAATCGAAACAAGCGGAAATCAGGATACAGCAAAAGCTAAGATTGTACCTAAGGAAGTAGTTATTTCCGGAATTAAGGCAAAAGATAAAGTATACAACGGAAGTAAAGAAGCGGAACTTGATCTTAAAGATATGCAGATTATAGGCGTTGCTACGGGAGAACTTCTTGAAGTAAAAGTTAGAGGCGAATTTACAAAAACTTCCTCAGAAGCATCTGAAAAAGATGTAAGAATGGATGCAGGCCAACCTGCAGCAAAGACAGTTAAGATTGTCTATGAAAGACTTATATCAGGAAACTCAAGCACAAATCTTGAAAACTATACAATTAATACAGAAAAAGAAGGAGTTCAGAAGACTACAACAGCCATTATCTCACCTGCAACACTCACAATCAAGGGTGTTAAGGCGAAAGACAAAGTATACGATAGCAGAGAAGATGTTCAGATTGACTGGAGCAATGCTACAATCGAAGGCGTTTTTTCAGGAGATGTTGTTACATTAAGTGATGCAAATGCAACTGACTGGCCATTGGATCGCTATGCAGACGCAAATGTTGTATATGATAAGAGTGGCAACGTAATTGAAAAGACCGGTACTATTACAGCTGGTAAGTATCAGGTTAAATTAGAAGGATTGTATCAGGCAGATGACTATGTGGTTGATACGGTAATCTTCAGTGGAAAAATTAATCCAAAACCTTTAAAGGGAATTACCTGGACATTCTCTTCAACATTATATAATCAACTCCCAACTGCAGTATTTGATGATGACTGTGGAATTATCGGAGAAGAAGCTTTTGAGCCGGTTGTTAAATTCTATCAGAAAGATAATCCTGATAAAGAAATTACACAGCCTTACATGGTAGATAATGGAGAGTATGTTGCTAAGGTAGTGGATGTAAAACTGAGTAGTGATGATAGTAACGCAAAAACAAATTATTGTGTTGATGAAACAGATCCAGATCAGTCATTCACATTCAAGTATGAAAGCAACCAGGATGAAAGCAATTTAGAAATTCTCAACTATCAGAGAACAGGAAATACAGCTTATACAATTGTTTATGGAAATAAACTTCCTGAGCCGGAACTTAAGTACAACAATAGTGATATTGATAAAGAAGATCCAGAAACCAGAGCTTCACACTTCACATATCACTATACAGGTAAGTCATTAAGTGGTAAGTCTTATGACAGTGATAAGGCCCCAACCGCTGCAGGCGCTTACAAGATTTCTATAACACTTGAAGAGACTGCTCACTTCAAAGGTAGCAAAGCAAGTGCTAATTTCATTATTGCACCTGCAGAAGTAAGAATTGTTCAGGGTATAAATGTTTTAAGTAAAAAATATAACGGAACAAATAAAGCAACCCTTGATTTTAAGAATATTGTTTTTGACGGAGTAACAGATGAGGATGAAGAAACAATCACAGCATTATTTGAGGCTGATGAATTGGATATGATCAGATATTCTGCAACATATGCACAGAAGGATGTACTTTGGCTTGCAAGAAAGATGACAGATGATGGAAAGATTGATAATTCTCTTGCTGAAATAGATGTAACAGCAGGTAATTACTCATTCATTTTGAATGAAGATACTCCTGATGTCCTTTACAACTACACGATTGCAGCTAGTGGAAATATAACTCAGCTGAAAGGAAAGATTGAACCTAGACCTGTAACAGTTTCAGGAATTAAAGTAATTGATAAAGTTTATGATGGAACAGCAATTGCTAACTTAGATCTTTCAGAAGTTACATTTGACGGAAAAATTAAAGGAGATGTTCTTGGTATCAAAGTAACCGGAAATTACGTGGTAACAAATAAAGAAGCAACAGCTAAAGACGTTTTGTATGACAATAACAAAAACGTTATAGACAAAAAAGTAGTATTAGATATCGAAGCTATTATAGCAGGGGATGAAAATACAAATGCAGAGAATTATATTCTTGCAGAAAGCGGACAGCAGGAAGATGCACAAGCTAAGATCCTTCCGATTGTACTTAATAAAGTAGAGTGGAGTTTTGATGAAAAAACACAGCTTCCATCTGCAACATTTACAAGAAAGAATGGCATTATTGAAGCAGATGTTGAAAGAAACAGTGCTGAGATTTCTATTTACAGTAAGGATGATACAGCATTTGCAAAGGCAGTTAGCAAGGAAAACATGGCTCCTGGAGATATTTACGTAGCAAGAGTAGAAGGATATACAAGTACAAACTATATTATTTCAAATAAGTTTGAAAATCCGGTATTTACATTTGCTTTTGGAACAAAGAATACCGCAACACCAGAACAAAAAGCAGTTGGAGCAATTGCTTTGAATGCAGGGCTTTCACTGAAATGGAAGAAAGGTAATCTCACATTTAAGTGGGGTAAAGTTGACGGAGCTGACGGATATCTCGTATATACACGAGAAGGAAACAAGAAATACGGCAAAGGTGTAAAAGTTAAAGGAAAGACAAGCTATACTATCAAAGCAAAGAGCAAGAAAAAGATTTACAAAGCCTATGTGAAAGCATACAAGATTGTAAAAGGCAAGAAGGTTGTAATTGGAAAGAGCTTGAAGCTTAGTTGCGCAGGAAGCGGAATTCAGGGTTACAATCCAAGTAAATTGAAAGTAGCTAAGAAATCTATCACAGTTGTTGTAAAGAATACAGCAGCAATCAAGGCAACTGTTACTGTTAAGAAAGGCAAAAAGGCCATTAAGAAGAAAGGCAAAGCAGCCTCATTGAGATATTGGTCAACAGATTCATCAGTTGCAGCAGTAGCAACAAACGGAACAATTATGGGAATGAAGACCGGTACATGTTATGTTTACGTAATAGCTAGAAACGGTCTCAAAAAGAAAATTAAAGTTACAGTAAAAGATTTGTAATTATTGATATGAAACTGTTGGCTAAAATGTAGATGTTTTGTATCTCATGTAAGTGGACTCCCACTTAATGCCCGTAATATGAAGAGGGCAAAGCCTGTGGGAGTCAGGCTTACAAGATGACACAGGTTTCTATCCAAGGAAAAAGGAGTTGAGAATATGAAAAAATGGACGATGAGAATAAAAAGTCTGCTATGCTATATTCTTATTTTAAGTATTGTGGCTACTGGTGTACAACCTGCTGGGACAGTTAAAGCGGCAAGCAACGTTGGACTCAATAAGAAAAGTGTTAAAATCCTTGTAGGTGAAACCTTCAAACTTGAAATGAGTGGCGATACCATTAAGAAGGCTACAAGTAAAAATAATAAGATAGCTACGGTTACTAATGATGGAACAGTAACTTCAAAGAAACAGGGCAAGACTACTATAACTGTTACTGCTTCCAATGGTAAATTGTTCAAATGTAAAGTTAAAGTTATTACAGGTTTGACAAAGAAAAAAGCCTATGTGACTAAGGGCGGTTCTCTTAAAGTAAAACTATGTGGAACGGCCATAAAAACAATTAAATCTAAAAATAAAAAAGTAGCAAAAGTATCAAAAAAAGGTAAATATGAATTTGTTATCAAGGGTAAGAAAAAGGGCTCTACAAAGATTAAAGTTAGAGGTAAAAACAATAAAACTTACACTTGTTACGTTAAGGTTGAAACGCCTGATTTAAATAAAAAAGATATAGTACTCACAAAATGGGATAATTTTACGCTAAAACTTAATAACTCAAAGCAGACTGTTATGTGGAGTTCTAATGCAGCGGGGGTTGTAACAGTAAGCGAAAAAGGAGTATTAACTCCTGTTGCTGCAGGAGAAGCAGTTATATCTGCAATTGATGAAAGCAAGAAAGTATATACATGTCATGTGAAGATTGAAGAGCCTAAGATGGCTGCCTCAGAGCTTCATATGGATGTTAATCAGGAAATAACTCTTGTCTTGGCAGGAAATACTCAGAAAGTTACTTGGACAACTTCTAATAAATTAATAGCTTCTGTAAATAATAATGGAAAGGTGAAAGCTATTTCAAGCGGAACAGCAATTATCACAGCAACAGTAGAGAGTGGTGCAAGCTTCGAATGTAAGATTATCGCAGCAGATAAGCAGAATAAATATGAGAAGCCAACAAAAATCAACACAGATGAGACCGAGACAACTACTGCTAGTGATGGCGGTAAAGAGACTGGAAATCACGAAAATGATGGTGATGAAATTGGAGATGGCGATCCTGAACAGGAAGAGGATAGCAAACCTGAGATTCAGGAAGAAGAATATTATGTTAACTTCCTTGATGTAGAGGGTGGAATTGATATGAAACCTATGCTAGTTCCTAAAGGAACCACTATAGGATCTATCCCTACACCAAAATATGCTGATAACCGTACATTCATTGCATGGTATTATGATGCGGAATACACAAATCCGGCCAATGCAGAGGACATCATTGACAAGACAACTATTCTTTATGCTAAGTCGGTTAAGATGGAGATTGCTACTCCTGAAGAAGTAGTGACTGTCACAGCAGTAAACGACGCTGAACCTGATTTTCATATTGGAATCCGTTCTACAGACCCTACTATGACAGCTCAGCAGGTTCTCGATTCCATAGAAGTAGTAAACATTATTCACAAAGGTTCAGATGAATATCAGCTCAAAGAGAATAATGTTTCAATAGAAGGAGAGAACGGTGTTTATACTCTTTCAGGTAAACATATCCTTATGGAAGAAACTGTAGACAATTTTGAAAAAGGTGGAAGTTATGTTATCAAACTTCCAGAGGTAATAGACGGTAATGATTACCTTATGTTTGATAATCAGCCAAAGTCTGTTCGTGAGTATGACGTCAATATAGCTCAAAAAGAAGTAAACAATATGGAGCTTAACAATGATGTTATTATGATTGAAGTGTCAGAACTTGACGGTCTTTTTGATGAAAATGGTACTAAACAGGATTACATTGACGGAAGCTTCTACACGATAGACGAGCATGGCAATACAAAAGAGAGTGAAGAAATTAGTGGATATTTCGTTTGGAAAGACACTGAAGCAGAAAAACTCCAGGTTGGAAATACTATAGCCCTTTATAGTGGTATGAATCCAGCTAAGGCAATGGAAAATCCTGAAAAATTTGATGAGGGCGATAATCACATTGCTTACCTGTTTATCAATAAGATAGATGGAAATAGATTCTACTACGGAAATGCAGATATGGCTAATATTATTAAGATGCCAGAGATTCTTCCAATTCCTTCAGATGCAGATTTGAAATTGGATGATCTTCCGGAGACATTGGAGATTATGGCATCTGAATTAGATTGGTCAGATGACAAGTATTCAGATGTTAAGTTAGACTCAACAACTAAGCTTGAAGAAGATGATTTCATTGTTCTTTATAAGGGAGAATATGGAAGTACTGACATGGAACAGGTTGGGGACTATCTTAAAGTCACAAAAGTTGCATCTGGTGGTACAACTTTAAACCCTGTAGGTGATGAATGTGAATTTATCCGTATCACTACAGAAAAAGCTAATGTTGAGGAAATTGCTGAATCTGGAGATACAAACTATTCAAGACCTATCGATGCTATGGATAATCTTACTCCTGAGCAGAAGGAAGAGATTAAGCAGCAGGCAGTAGCAGATGCTCAGAATAGTGGTTTCTTAGAGGAAGCAGGACAATATCTTGCACAGACAGCTATGGCAACAGAAGGATTTACAAGTCTTGCAAGAATGAAAGATATTGATAGCCTTCAGGACTTTAAGTTTAAGGTTAAATCATCGCCTGCTCCAATCATCGGAACATCTAATGAATTCTATGATAAATATAAAGACTACAGCGACAAATACAAAGAAATGATGGAGACATACAAGCAGTTTTTAGATGACGATGACGACGATGATGATGATGGTGCTGTAGAAGTTGAACTTGAAAATCTTGATGTTGAACTCGTTGAAGCAGAGAATCTTCCTGGTGGACTTGGCATTCACATGAATGTTCAATTTAGTGTTGAAGTTACTGTACCTAAGTTTGAGAAAGAATTAGGCGGTGATGAAGACAATAAAGACAAAGATGACAAGGACAAGGACGATAAAGACGATAAAGACGGTAAAGACAAGGACGATAAAGACGGTAAAGACAAGGACGATAAAGACGGTAAAGACGACAAAGACGATAAAGACGATAAAGATGACAAAGACGGCGAAGATGAAGAACCAGAGGAAGAAAATAAGCTCAATATTGAAATTGAAGCAGATTTCCTTCAGGAAATACAGCTCTCTATGGGATTCAATGCAAAGATTGAATGGAAAAAGATTCTCTGTATCCCATATCCTGCAGATGTTGTCTTCTCGCCAAGCTTTACAACTGGTACATATACAGGTATCAACGTAGAAGCTACAGCAATGACAGCAGGTCAGGACGATGGTATGGGAGATTCCATCCTCGAAGATCACAATACAATGATTAAGGATATTTCTGATGAGCTTAAGAGTCTCATGGAAGAAGACGAAGCTGAGGAAGATGAAGAAGCTGAAGAAGTATCTAACTGGTTGTCAGTAAAATATAAACAGATGCTTGAGCAGGAACATGATGCTATTACTTTGGTTGAGATATCATTATTCAAGACCAAGTATGAATTGTTCCCAGGTATCGTTGAGTTTGGTCTGGAAGTAAAATTCATTGTCACGGTGGATGTTGTAGTAACAATAGGACTGGAATTCTCAAATATTCAGTGTAAGAAGACCATATACAATATTCATGTACTGAAAGGAAAGTGTGATAGCGAGACTGTTGAAATAATTCCGGCAGAATTAGATTTCAAGTTCTATGTAATGGGTACGCTGGAACTGAAGGTTGGATTTGAAATAGAACTATCCCTAGAACTTGTGGAAGGAATACTTGGATCAGCATCACTGACTGTTGGAGTTGGAGCTTACGTAGATCTGTATGGATTCTTCTACTATCATGTACATATTCTAAATGGGAAGAAGACAGAGAATAGCGCAGGTGCATTATATGTTCAGATTGGTATTTACATAGAAGTAGGAACTGGTGCACAGATAGGAAAGAACTTTAAGAAGATTAAGGGTAAGATAGCTTCATTTGAACATACATTGTTTGAGACACAGATTCCGCTTAAGGAATTTGGAGAAAGTGAAGTACCACTTAATTTTGAAATCCTTCAGGAAGACATAGATGATATTGAACTTCACCAGTATGTAAAACAGTTCGTAATCCCTGATGAATATTATGAGATTACTACTATGGACATGGAAGAGGGAGAAATCGGTAGTACAACTTATGACGATGAGTGCTATGGTGTTGAATTATCTAACTCTTGGTTCAAATATGATCCGGATACTCATACGGTTGAACTGAAAGATGGTTACAAAGAAATGGAAGCAGAATGTACTGCTACATTGTACTACAAGAATGGACATATTCCTCTTTCATATGCAAAGATGAAGAGAACTATTGAAATATCTTGGGATAACTACCTTGATGGATATGCAATTAGTCCATTTACAGAAGGTGGTTCATATGTAGAGGCTACTGTAGGAGCATATGGTGCAGAAGTTGTACAGCCAAAGAATCCTACTAGAAAAGGTTATGTATTTGACGGATGGTATAAGAGAACTGAAGACGGTAACGGTAACTACACAGAGGAACCTTACGAATATCCAGAGACTATGCCGGCTGAAAGTGTACGTATATATGCACATTGGAAACCAGCAGATGACACTCCTTATACTATAAAATATTATCTTGAAGATCCAAATACAGCAGGAGAATATTCATACGATGGCAAGAAGATTTACAGAGGAACAACATTGACAAATGTTGAACCTGAAATATTACAGCCTGGAGCATACAAGAAGAATCTTACAGAAGAAGAAATTGCAAATTATAACAAGTATGAATATACAGGCCCTACAAATCAGAAATTGCAGATTCTTGCAGATGGAACAGCTTCATTAAATATCTACTATGATGTTAAGAGAAGTAAATCAACATTTACATCAGGCGGAAAAGGAACTGCACCTGATATTACCTTGACGGAAAAATATGGTGAGAACATTTATGCACCTGAAATTTCTGCAAACGGATATGAGCTGACAGGATGGCTTGACAAAAACACAAATCAGGTGATTGATGGAGATACTATTTTGGCGGCCAGTGGCAAAATAGGAGTAGCAGATGGTACAGATACTGTGTACGAAGCACAGTGGGCACCAAGAACAGATATCCTTTATCGTGTTGAATATTATGTACAGCAGTTAAGCGGAGCTTACACTGTTCAGACAATCGATTACGGCAAGGGAGCTGCAGGTGATAAGATTTCAGAGGACACAGTTAGAAATCTTATAGTAACTGCAAAATTCTTACAGGAAGATGGAACTGAAATTGAACAGAAAGGTAAAGCAGAACATCTCTTTACATTAAGTGATGGTGGAGGAGCAGTTCAGTTCTTTGACAAGATGACAGTGGGTGGCCAGCCGGTAGATGAAGCAGAAATCAAGGCTGATGGCTCAACAGTAATTAAAGTTATCTACAGTCGCAAGCAGTACACAGTAACACTTAAGGGTGCTGATGCAAATGATAATAGTATCGTTTACACAGATTACAAAGTATGTGCAGGCGGAAAGATGGCACTCCCAGTTCCTGTTAAGGAAGGATATACTTTCTTAGGTTATAAGGATCAGTATGGAAATAACGTGCCACTCAATGAAAAGACAGGATTTGAAGTAGTAACAGTAAATGGAGATGCTACATACACAGCTAGAGGTTGGAAGCCAAATAACTACACTGTTATGTACGATGCAAACAATGGAACAATGGCAGGAGCAACTAGCCAGAACTTCACATATGATGAAGCACAGAATCTTTACGATGCTCCAACAAGAACTGATTATGTGTTCAAAGGTTGGAAAGATACAGTTACAAATAAGATTTATGCCGCAGGAGAAAGTGTAAAAAATCTTACTTCTAAAGAAAACGGAGTAATTGAATTGACAGCCGTATGGGAACTTAAATCATATGATGTTAATTACAATCTTAATGGCGGAAGTATCAGTGAAGGCGCAAATCCGAATAAGTACGTTCCGAATGCTCCGGAAACTGCTTTGGATTATCCTGAAAGAGAGGGATACAATTTCATTGGTTGGTATCTTGGAGAGAACAGGGTATTCAGTTTACCTGGTGGAAATCTGGGAGCGTTGACACTTGATGCAAAGTGGGCAGAAAGGGATGACATTCCTTATGTTGTTCGTCATTATCAGAAAGACTTAGACGGTGAAGGAGAGACATTAGTTCTTTCAGAAAATCTTACAGGTACTGCAGGAGAAACGGTTTCACCGGAAGTTAAGAGTTTTGAAGGATTTACAGCGCCAGCTAGGAAGAATGTTGAAATTGCAACAGATGGATCTACAATAATTGATTATGTATATACCAGAAAGACTCATACGCTTACATTAGATTTAGATGGAGGAACATTTACAGGTTCTGGAACACCTCTTACTACTCAGGTAGCTTATGGAGAAAACCTAGTACTTGATATTCCAGTTAAAAACGGAAAAGTTTTTGCAGGCTGGACAAAGAATGGTACTGTTTATACACAATCTACTATGCCGGATGCTGATTTGAACTTAACAGCTCGCTGGTCAAATGCAGAGGCAGCAGTTGTTGTAAATCATTACAAGCAGGATATTGAAGGAAACTATACAATCCTTGCAGACACAGAAGTTATAACAGGACAAAATGGAGATACAGTTACTCCTGAAATCAGAAGTTATGAGGGATTCAATGCACCAAGTGCAACTGAAGTAACATTAACAGCAGGTGAGATTGAAACAGTAGAAATCAAATATGCTCGTGAACGTTACAAATTGAGTTGGAATCTCGATGGAGGAGAAGCACAGAATACATACACAAGTGGCGATGTTTATTTCGGACAGCCAATTATAGCTCCAATAGTTAAAAAACAGAATTATTCTTACATATGGGATAAGGAGCCTGCAAGTGTTATGGGTATGGAAGCACTCACATACACAGCAGTATGGGTAGCTAATAAATACAAAGTAGCGTTTGATGGCAACGGAGGAAACGTTGATGGTGATGTAGAAAAGAGTGTAACTTACGGAAAAATTTATGGAACTCTTCCAATCGCAACAAAAGATAATGCAGAATTTACCGGATGGTATGATGCAAAGACAAATGGTAACAAGATTGATGAAAATACTTTAGTTGGTATTGGAAAAAATCATATATTGTATGCAGGATGGAATTATGTTACGGCAACGATTACATACCAGGGCATTGAGAGCACAGATGTTAATGACAATCCTATTTCATACAATGTTGGTGAAGAAACTATCATTAGAGAACCTGTAAGAGAAGGATACATTTTCTTAGGATGGTCTGTAGGTGATAGTGAAGAAAGATTTAAAGAATACATTATTTCAGCAGATTCTACTACTGATTTAACACTTGTTGCACACTGGGAAATCAGGACACACACACTTTCACTTTACACTCGTACCGGTTTATATCTTGTTAAGAAGTTAGAAGCAGGAGCAGATCTTTCAGGAATTACACTTCCAAAGATTAGTGGATTCACGCTTACAGGATGGACAGTAGTACAGACAGAAGAATTTATTGACAAGCTTCCAAGTACTATGCCAGAGAATGATCTTACATTAGTAGCCCAGTGGCAGGAAAACGTATACAGAGCTGTATTTAACAATATGTATGAAGCTAAGGTAGATGAGGTGACTTGGAAGATTACTGACAATAGCTTCATAATACAGCCACCATCAGAAGGACGTAGAGGTTATGATTTTGCAGGTTGGTATACTAAAGCAAATTATGACAGTGACAGCCTGGTAGAGAAAATGAATCCTGTTGCTTACAATGTAAACTTATATGCTAAGTGGATTCCAAGAACATACAAGATTAATCTTTACTATGAACAGGGTATGGATTCAACTGGAAAAGAATTCAATGAAGATGAAGACAATGTATTTACATTTGACGAGACAAGATCACTTAAGACAGCTTCTTCATTAGGACTTAAACGTAATGGTTACACATTCATGGGATGGTCAACTAAGAGTGGTGGAAACGTTGAATATTCAGACGGATATACATTTACCCAGGGTGGACATAGTCTCTACAATGGAGAAAATGTTGTAAGTCTGTTTGCAGTATGGAGCCCAATCACTTACCAGATTACATATGATTCTGTAACGGTTGGTTCAGCAGGAAATCCAGCAGTAAATCCAACTCAGTATACAATTGAGAGTACAGATGTTACACTAGAGGTTCCACAGGGCATCAAGGAAGGATATGAATTCCTTGGCTGGTATGACATTACATCAGGTAATGAAGTACTGATTGAGGGTAATTATCTGAAGCTGAAAGGAGAAGTTGGAAATAAGAAATTAAAAGCAAAATGGGCATATGCAGGAACATTTAGTATTGCATTGAAGTCATCTACATCTTCATCTCCTACAGGTGATGGAGAGACAACATATACTATTACACGTACACTTGCAACAGGAATTAATCTGATTTCTTCAGATCAACAGAGAGTATATTTTAGAACTGTAAATGGTACAGCAATTGGTGGAACAGTTACAGTTAAAGGAAATGCCGGACCAGAGAAGGATAAGGAATCAGCTAACAACTTCTTACATGTAGGTGGAAATAATACATTTGCAATGTTCGATGGAAATAATACACCATATGTTATGGTTAAGAATGAGAAACAGAATGGAACTATTAATGCAGATGGAAGTATTGCACAGGTAGAGTTCAAGGTTACTAAAGAAAAAGCCGCAATAAGATATTACGGCCATCAGATTCCGGGTGCCACAAATGGTACGTTTGCACATCAGTTTAACCTCACAGGTTACAACACAAGATACTATACGGTAGAGCTTTACAGAATTGAAAGTGTTAAAGGTAATGTAACTGGTGTATATGGAACTAAGGAAGTAACGAGAACCATGAATATGCCAAGTGGCAATATTCTTACAGTAAATAAGTTATATGGAAACAAGTCAACTACAGTAGATCACAGTGCTCACTTTGATAATGACTCAAGTGGTAATAATGCAGTAGGCCCGGTAAACTTTGGTGGAATGCTTGGAACTGAATTATCATATTATCTCCAGCAAGCCGGTGCAACAGCAAATCTTAAGATTAGAGTATACGCTGATTCAGATGAAGACAGTACAACATGGAGTAATGACTACTATCTTAAATACAGGATTGGCAATACATGGATTTCAAGATGGGGCGGTCGTTGGATTGATGAAGATAAAGGATATCAGTGGTGTGATGTAGGTAGTTCAGGGATTCCATGGAGCGATTTCGCAACTGGTGTGGCATACTATTATGGCGAGACTGAAGATGATGGTGCTGGTGGAACAGATTATTGGACCAAAAAGCATGAATTTACCTTGTCAGTATCAGATACTGCAAAAGCTACTCAGGTTGGTATTGCACCAGCAGCAACTACAGATTACCAGAAGGGTGATAAAGTAACATTCTCAGTTATCTATGCTGAATTAATTAGCAGTGCAAGCAATGTAACGGTTGATGCAAGTAAATTCGCAGCACAGATGCCACTTACAAATGTAACTTGGACAGGAAAAGGTGTTGGAACAAACGTACTTGTATTTGAAGGTATTGCTTCTGAGAATTTTGCAAATACTACATGGGAGAGCACAGGAACAAATGATATTCTCATGGATGTTAAACCGGTAAACGGCGGAACAGTTAAGGATGTCAAAGGCAATTAATATTAGACAGAAATAATAATAAAGCCAGCAGTTACCTTTTGGAAACTGCTGGCTTTTAAAAGTAAAATCCATGTGAAAGATTAAATTCCGTTTATGTACAATTCCACGGTGCGATGAGAGAGTGGAATTTGAAATTTAATTCAAAGCCCCTATAAAGCTATAAGCAGAAGTTATTACAAGTGATAAACTACATAGATTATACAAAAGTTATCTGATATGATACTATTTCTGTATCACAAATCTTAATTATTCAGGACATAAATGGATTGGTAATCTTAAACATAGATTGCAAAAACAGAAATCCGGATAATTACAATAATCAGAGAAACTGACTGGAAAACCAGAGGTTGACATTGCGTCATGCATGTCATGCTTCTGGTTTTTTTGTTTACACGACGAGTCAGGTGAAAAAATAAATGGAGGATCAAAATGATAGTAAAACAGATAAAAAAAGTAAGTGTAATCATTTCATTATTACTTGCCATTGCAGTAGCTGTATTTATCCCAAATTCAGCAAGCCAGCCTGAGGCAGATAAGCCATACTTTCTTTATTTTTTATATATAGCAGGAGGGATAATTGTTCTGATTTATCTGGTTTCATTTCTCAATAAAAAAATATCAGAGAAATTTGAAAATACAGCTCCGCTACTTGCAGGTGGGGTATTGCTTTTGAATATTATAAATCTGATTTGCAGTAAATATTCATTGTTGGCGGTGTTGTTCTTCCCGTCGCTAGACAGAGTATTTGCAGTGTTTGTAAAAGACAGGTCACTGATCGTTCAATGTATTTTAGCTTCTGCAAAACTTCTGATAATCGGTTTCTTTGTCGGTGCAACTTTGGGATTTACAACAGGTATAGTAGTCGGATTCAATAAGAAATTATCATATTGGATTAATCCCTTTATCAAAATAATCGGACCGATACCTGCGACTTCCTGGTCACCGTTGGTATTATCACTTTTCAGCACGTCATATCAGGCGGCAGTGTTTATGATAGCGCTGGCAGTTTGGTTTCCAATTACTGTTATGACAAGTAATGGCATACAAAATGTTCAACAGACTTACTTTGAAGTAGCTGATACGTTGGGAGCGGGAAAAATGTACAAAATATTTAAAGTTGGAATTCCCGCTGCTTTGCCAAGTGTGTTCTTAGGATTTTTCTATGCAACGACAGGTTCGTTTATCACACTGGTTACAGCTGAGATGTTTGGGTGCAAATCAGGAATCGGCTGGTACTTAAATTGGCAGAAAAGTATGATGTTGTATGCAAATGTGTATGCAGGACTGATAATATTGGCGGTTTTATGTAATTTGATTATCACTCTTTTATTCAAAATAAAAGATAGATTACTTGGATGGCAGAAAGGAGTAATCAAATGGTAGGAGAAATTGTAATTGAAAATGTGTCAAAGAGTTTTACAAATCCGGATGGAAGTGAAGTAAAAGCGTTAAACGATGTCAATCTGAAAATTAAGGCAGGATCCTTTATATCTCTGATAGGACCTTCGGGCTGTGGAAAAACAACATTGCTCAGAGCAATTTCAGGACTAAATCTTCAGGACAGTGGAGTGATTCTGCTTGACGGAGAAGAAATTAAGAAACCCGGACATGACAGAGGTTTTGCCTTTCAGCAGGCAAATCTGTATCCATGGTTATCAATAGAAAAAAATATTTCTTTTGGATTAAAGGCCAGGGGAATATATAAAGAAAAGAAACAGGATGTAAAAGAATATATAGAGATGGTTGGTCTAACTGGATTTGAAAATTCATACCCTCATCAGTTATCAGGAGGTATGAATCAAAGAGCCTCTCTTGCAAGAGCACTGGTAGGTCATCCTAAAGTGTTGTTACTAGATGAACCGCTTGGAGCTTTAGATGCATTTACCAGAATGAATATGCAGGATGAAATCCTACGAATCTGGAAGGAACAAAAAATAACTATTATCATGGTTACGCATGATGTTGATGAGGCAGTTTATTTGTCAGACCAGGTTGTGATAATGACACCTCGACCTGCGAAGATTGAAAAAGTTATTGATATTGAACTTGGGAGACCAAGGGCAAGAGGGAATAATGACTTTCTTAAATACAGAACTCAGATACTTGAGATACTAAACTATGCAGGGGATAACATTGAACCTGAGTATTATCTGTAAATGAGAAGAGATGTCCCCATCTTCTAAACAAAGTGAAGATGAGGCGTTCTTGAAAAATTAAAAGAGAAAAATGGAGGAAATTGTAATGAAAAAAGGAAGAAGTTTTTTAGCGCTGGCAATTAGCGCATTGATGGTCACAGGGTTAGTGACAGGATGTGGCAATAATGAAAAAAAAGAGGCCAAAAGTTCAAAGAAGGATAATGTAGTAAAGATATTAAACAATAAGGAAAGTTTGTGTCTTGCACCTGTACATATAGCTATTATAAACGGATACTTCGATGAAGAGTTCAAGGCTATTGGCCAGGAGTATAAAGTTGTAACATCTAATATTGATACTATTACAGAACAGATTACAAGTGGTGAGATTAATGCAGGTTACGGCCTTACGGGAACACTGATGCAACCGATTTCAAACGGTCTTGAGATTGCCTTCGTTACCGGATTACATCGAGGCTGTACAAAATTTTATTCAAAAAAGGGGACCGGAATAGACAGTTTAGAAGATTTGAAAGGAAAGACAATAGGTGTTGCTTCATTGTCTGATTCTGCACCAATTGAGCTTAAACGAAAACTTGTTAACGTTGGAGTCAAGGGGAATGGGAGTGAGGCTGATATTCAGGTTGT
>JAEEGF011569195.1_pt1 | contig 50166 bp, 29 predicted proteins | sample 9134171 | NCBI WGS metagenome assembly JAEEGF01 (sample SAMN16246542, study PRJNA631951) | gut metagenome | biome: gut microbiome; feature: rumen; material: AP-attached | host: Bos | place: Iran: Karaj | collected 2018-10
ACGAGGAACGAGAGACTGAGAAGCAGTGCTAATAATTTCATATACAGTATGTTGCTTTATTTATTGTTTAGATAATCAATGGTCAGTTGTCGGGTTTCGGTGTCGGTTTGCAGCAGGTCGTCGAGCGAAGGTTTTGCCACAAAACGGCTTTTTTCCATCATGGTAGCGATGGTGTCGGGGATGTCGAGGAAAGCTATCTTCTCCTGCAGGAAAGCGGCTACGGCCACCTCGTTGGCGGCGTTCATTATGCAGGGCATGTTGCCGCCTTTTTCGATGGCTTTGTAGGCCAGGGCAAGGCAGGTGAAGGTGTCGGTGTCAGGTTTGGCAAAGGTTAGCGTGGGATAGTCGGCGAAACTGAGACGGCGGGCGTTGTCGGCCTCGCGTTTGGGGAAGGAGAGGGCGTATTGTATGGGCAGCTCCATGTTGGGCAGTCCGAGCTGGGCTTTTATCGAACCGTCGCAGAACTGCACCATCGAGTGTATCACCGACTGCGGATGTACCACAACCTCAATTTGTTCGGGACGCACATCGAAAAGCCATTTGGCCTCGATAACTTCAAGGCCTTTGTTCATCAGTGTGGCGGAATCGACAGTTATCTTCTTGCCCATGCTCCAGTTGGGGTGATGCAGTGCGTCGGCGATGGTGACGGTTTTCAGAAAATCGCGGTCCTTGCCGAAGAACGGGCCTCCCGAAGCGGTGAGCAGTATCTTTTCTATTGGGTTGTGCCACTCCCCTACTATCGACTGGAAAATGGCCGAATGTTCCGAATCCACGGGCAGTATGGGCACGTTTTTCTGCATCGCCGAACGGGTGACAATCTCGCCTGCCACCACCATCGTCTCTTTGTTGGCAAGGGCGATGGTTTTGCCATATTCGATGGCGCGCAGGGTGGGTTTTAGTCCGGCGAAGCCCACCACGGCGGTGAGCACGGTGTCGATGGTGCTCATCTCCATAACGGAAATCAGCGACTCCTCGCCGGCAAACACCTTGATGTCGTGCGGGGCAAGGGCCTCCTGCACCTGTAGGTACTTGCTTTCGTCGGCAATGACCACGGTATTGGGCTGAAATTCAAGAGCTTGTTCGATAAGCAGTTCGGCGTTGGTGTTGGCGGTAAGCACCTCCACGGCATAGCTGTCGGGGTGGCGGCGTATCACGTTGAGAGCCTGTCGGCCTATGGATCCGGTGGAGCCTACTATGGCTATTCGTTTGATGGGAAGTTCGTTGGCGGTATTAGAAATTGACATAACTCTCTGGGTTGATGGGTTTTCCGTTGAACCATAGTTCGAAATGCAGATGCGGTTCGCTGTTTTTGACGCCGCTGTCGCCCAAGAAGGCCACAGGCTCGCCAGCACGCACGGCGTCGCCGGCACGTTTCAGCAACGAGCCACAATGCTTGTAAACAGAAATGTAGTTGCTCGGGTGCTGAATAACAACGATATAGCCGTTGTCGGGCGTGAAACTTGCCAGCAGCACGGTGCCACTGTAGATGGATTTCACCACGCTGTTATCCACTCCCGACACATCGGTGCCGAAATGCTTGTCCTTTTTGTTGAAAGTGCGGCCCACCTTTCCGTTCAGCGGTGAGAAGAAAGGCAGTACGGCGGGGGTGTTGCCCGATACCGGCTCGATACGTGTGGCCGCTACGGTTCCCGTCTCCTGACTCGGCTTGGTGGCCAGCTTGTTTATCTTGGAAGGTTTCACTTGGTATTGGTCGGCGCTCTCCACCTCCTCGCGGAGAATGGAGTCGGCTTCGGAGTGGGTGTATTCGCCGGGTTTCACCTTTTCGTTGGTGTCTTTGGTACGACGGTAGTCGTCCTCAGTGGGCAGCTGTCCGCCGCCTATCACCAGCTTGATATTGTTGAGCTGCATCTCCTGCTGGTTGAGCACCCGTTCCAGCGAGTCGAGCTTGCGGGTGTTCTCATAGGCCTGCTCCATTATCTCGCCGCGCATATAGCCGGGGATGAACTCGCGCAACGAGGTGAAGGCTATCAGCAACGAGGTGAGCACAATAAGCACTATCACCGAAACGCCGATGGTTACAAACAGGTTGATGCCGGTGAGCTGGAACGACCATTTCTCGCGGAAGGTCTCCGAGTCCATCACCACGAAGCGGTGCTTGCGGTGCATCTCGGTTTTCAGGTGCTGGCTGCGTTCGCGCAGACGCTCCCTAATCTCCGACCAAGTGTGGTTACGGACATACCTCACGCATTTCGCAAAAAAGCGGGGGATGCGGGCAAGGGCGTTGCCCGTAGCTTTCAGTATTTGCGTTAATTTGTTCGGCATATCGTAGAGTTTCGGTTTTGCACAAATAGATTATAACGTCGCTAGCTCTGTTTTGTTGTGCCAGAAAGCGTTTTGTTGCAAAATCAATCTAATTTCAAGTTCATATCCTTGGGATATTTCACACTGTAGCTGAGTGTTATTTTCTGCGACTGGCCTGCGCCGAGCTCGTAATCCCAAGTCATTATGCCGGTGCTTTCCGACGAAGTGGTGGCTTTGGTGGTCTCTTCGAGCAGCTCCACGTCGATTTTCTTGTTGGTGGAAATCGGGTACTGGTCTTTCACAGTGATGGCAATCTTCTTGCTCTTGTTGTTCTTGACGGTGATTTCGTAGGTGGAGAGCACTTTTATGTCGCTGCCGAGAGTCTTTTTGCTGCTGTAATCCTTGACTTTCTTGCGCTGGCAAACGATGCCTTTGTCCTCGCCGAGGGTGAAGGAGAGTTTCTTGGTGTCGGCGTTGACGTTGATGTAAGTCGTTCCCACAAAGGAGCCGCCGAACGACACGTTGGCATTGCCGCTGAGCAGGTTGAGCTTGGCAAGGTCCTGATTGGTCTCTGCCACAAGATACACCTTGGTGTCGAGTTTAGGCACGCAGAAATATTTGTAAGTGGCCTGTATCTCGTTTTTCATGATGGTGATGCTCTGGTTTTTGCCGTTGCCGGGGATGGAGTAGCGCAGGTCGATGTTGAAGGTGCGGTTGAGCATGTCTTCCGACGAGGATACGTAGTCCTCCATGTTTTTGGTGGTTATCACTATGGCGCCCTGCTGTGTAGGACGTCCGAAGCGGTCCATGGTCTGCTCTGCCGACAGCATCTCGCGGGTTTTAATGTCGGATTGCGATATTTGTGCCAAAGTGCTTTCGTCAACCTCCATTCCGTTTACGTAGAACAACATCTGTGCCACAGGCATCGCTTCAGCTTCTTCTTCAACAATATCGGCCATAAAGGCTTCTTCATCCTGAACTCTTGCGGGCGTACGCTCCTTAGCGGCGGAGTTTTTGCGCAGGGGGCTTACGTAACCGCTGCGGTAGTTGGCACCTCCAACGGTAACGGGTTTTATCTCGCGCAGGAACCAAGTGTCCATTTCGGGTATGGAGTAGCTTGTGCTGGGAGCTCCGGTGCTGAGGCTTATCTTCACGTTGTCCCAATCCAAGCCGGTGTACTGACGCACTTGTGCCTTGGTGGTGATGGTGATGGGCTTGTCCTCGGCGGTAACCAGCACGTCGTGGTGGGGAGCCCAACCAGCCTGGGTGGTGTAGTAGCGTATGGTGAAGGTTATGCTACCCGCCATCGGTGCGGAAACGGCCAGCTTGAGCTGTGTGGTCTCAGGGCCTTTGGCGTTGCTCTCCTGCTGCAGCTGGCTTTTCATCCGCGACAGGGTTTTGTTAATCTCCTCCTGCTTGTCGGTAAGGGCCATTATGTTGCCATTCAGCTCTTTCGACTTGGTTTTGTAATATTCGAGGTTTTGGTTCACTTTTTCGGTATTGCCGGCATCCTTGCCGCCCGAAACGTTGTGGTTCACGCCTTTTTCGAGCACCGAAAGCATGTCCTTGTTCAGCTTGATGTCGTTCTGAACCTCTTTCTGCTTTTTGTTATACAGCTTGATGGAGTCCTGCAGCTGTTTTATGCGTGCGCTCGACTTGACGTCGGTGAGGTAGTCGGTGGAGAGTTCCGACGACGAGATGACGGCTCCGCCCGAGGCTTCCACCTTGAGGCTGCTCTGCATAATGGAGCGGCTGAGGCCGGTGATCATCACTTCGTTTTCGCCTTTGGCAAGGGTGGCGGTGGCGGTGTGGGTGAGTTCCGCACCTTGGTTGTAAACCACCACTTCTTTCAGCTTGGGTTTGCTGTTTATGGTATTCTGGGCGTTTGCCATTGCTGCTGTGCCGACAAGCAGGGCAGCCAAAAAGATGTATTTTTTCATAAAGCCTTGATATTTGATGTTGTTTAGGTATAACGACAAATTGTCTGTTTTATTTTGGTGAAAAGGGAAATATCTTAGTATGTTCATTTATCAGTAAAAAGGATTGGCAATGCACTGATTACCAATCCTTAACTATCAATTTAAATATGTACTCAAATAACTGATTTCGATTTTGACATTTGTTATACGTTAGGATTCAGGAACATAAATGTAAGGGCGACAATGGACGCAACTATCAGTATGACCAGTACCACTATCAAAAGTTTCACAACAAATGGCATTTTTTTGGTGTGTCCGTGTTTCTGGTGGAACTGATTAATCTGGTTTTGCATCAGTTTTATCTGGTCTTCGAGGTCGCTTCTTTCCGAAGTGAGTTTTTTGATGCTTTTCTCGCAAGCAGTTTGTTTTCCAGCAAGTTCTTTAATGTGCTCCATCAACTTTTTCTCATATTCTTTGAGTTTTTTCAGTTTTGGATCCATCGATTCTGCTGTTTCTTTTTTCGTAAGAAGGTTATTTATCTCAGTGTTGAGATTTTTCACTTCTTGTTCACGGTTTGCCTGCTCTGCGGTGAGTGTCTCGATTTCTGCGACGAGTTGCTCTTTTTTCTGCACTTGCTCCTGAAAATCGTCGATGGCTTTTTGTATCTCGGCCTTTTGTTGCGAAACGGCTGAGAACTCTTCGTTTACTCTGTTCAAAGACTCTTCGTTTTCGGCCTTCTGGGCAGTGAGATTTTGTATTGTCGATGTGAGCTGCTGCTCCTGTTCGAGCATTTGCTGTATGTTGGCAGTTGCCTCGTCGAGTCTGGCTTTTTGCTGCTGCAAATCGTCGAGTTGGGTTTTCAGGCTGCCCATATTCTCCTCCAATGAGTTTTGCTCACTGGTGAGCGATTGTATCTTATTGGCTATCTGACGTTCCTGTTCCTGCAGTTGTGCAATGGACTCGGCTTTTTGCTCAGCCTCTATCTTTTTTTGCTCTATCTCAGCATATTGTGTTTGCAGGGCTTCGAGGGTTTCTGTGCGGTTTCTTTGCTCGGCAGCGAGGGTTTTGATGCTGGCGTTGAGGGCATTTTCCTGCTCCTGCAATTTCGGAAGTATCTCCTCATACTCGACCTTTTTCTGCGAGAAAGAGGCTATTTCGTTGTTCAGGTCTTGTATTGTTTCCTCGCAACGACTCTTTTCGGAAGTCAGATTTTCGATGTTTGCAGCAAGCTCATTTTTCTGTGCCTCGAGTTTGGGGATAAGTTCCTCGCTTTCGGCCCTTTTCTGGAAAAGACCTTCATATTCGGCAGTGAAACGTTTGATAGATTCTTCTTTTTCGTTCTGCTCTGCAGTCAATTTCTCGATTGTAGCAGACAGACTTCTCTCTTGTTCCTGCAATTTTGAAAGACTCTCTTCGGTATGGGCTTTTTCCTGCATTATGCCCTCGAACTGTGTGGTAAGCTGTCTGAGAAAATTGACAGGGTTGCTCATCATTGGGGCACCAGCCTGCTGTCCAGCGGCGGGCGATTCTGTTTCGTTCATTATTTCTTCTCGTGGAGTTCCACAATTTGGACAAGCCAAATCTGTTGGTTGCATCTCACTTCCACAGTTTTTGCATTTTATTGAAGACATACTATAAAATTTTAATTTAGGGAATCCTCAAAAAACGAACATTCCCACTTATTTTCCAATAATAAAACCATTTGCAAATTTACATATTTTTTTTTACAAAAACCACTTTTTTTTTAATTATTCCAGTACTAAACGAATCTACTAATTTGCAACTTTTTGATTTTCAGTAAGAAATATTATCTACAATAATTAAGTATTTAACATTTTGGCCAACACAAAATACCCACATATACTTATAATTATAAGTTTCATCTGTTCAGCAATTCTTAAAAAAATAGAAATCCTTTATTGGAAAAACCACAAGTTAATTGAATAATAATGCATCGAAAAGACTATTTGTGCTCTTTATTTAGTCGTGTTTTTTTTGTATCTTTGCAAAATAAATAACACATTATGAAGAGACGTTTTTTCTTGGCTATCTGCCTGATTACAGCAGTTTTATACTGTTGTAGCACTTCGGTGGACAACACTGTGCAGGAGTGTTACACCTACACCGACGACTACGGTGCGGAGGTGAGCGTGCCTGTCAACCCCAAGCGTGTGGTGTCCGTTTCGCCAGCTGTGACGGAGATAATTTTCGCCCTCGGCGCCGACAGTGTCCTCGTGGGACGCACCGATTTCTGCCAATACCCCCCCGAAGCCCTTGAGATAGAGAGTATTGGCGGTATTTCCAACCTTAATGTGGAAAAAGTCATCTCGTTGCACCCCGATTTGGTGATAAGTGGCTCGATGGTGCCGCAAAAGGCTGTGGAACAGATAAATAATGCTGGTGTGCCGTTGGTGTGCGTCATCGAGAAACCCAGTTTTGAAGGACTTTTCAGCAACATCTCCGCCATCGGGAAACTGGTGGGCAGCTCCGAAACCGCCGAACGTCTCAACGACTCGCTCCGTGGCGAAGTGGAGAACATCCATCTCGACACAAACAGCACAGTGCCAACGGTTTACTACGTGGTGGGCTTTGGCAAAGGCGGCAATTTCACCGCAGGAGGCAACACCTTTATCAACGACATACTAAAACGTGCCGGATGCCGCAACATAGCTGAAAATATCGAAGGTTGGGAGTACAGTCTGGAGTCGCTGCTCATGGCCGACCCCGACTACATACTTATCCGCAAGGAGGACGCCGAAACGTTCTGCCACACAGACCCTTACACCAAACTCTCGGCAGTGCGCAACAACAAAATCATCCCCTTGGAAAGCGCCTATCTCGACCTTCAGGTGCCCCGCAATATCGAAGGACTGCTGCTGATTCATAAAAAAACGCATTGAAAACAATGATTATGACTATCCATAACAAGATAAGAGTATCTTATTATTTATACCAAAAAGCCCCGGAGGGGCTAACTCTTAATAACCCCACACAAGGAACGCAGTGTGGGGAATATAAATCGCTCACTCTCAATCCTATGGCGTGCCGAAGGTACGCCATGATGTAGAAAAGAGATACCAAATAAATACAAATAATTGTTAAATAAATTGATAATCAATAATATAAAATATATAATATGAAAAAAACAATTCTACCCATTGCCTTTGCACTGATTGCTTTGTTGGCAATTTCTTGCAATTTGTCGAACAACAAATCAGGAAACCAACAGGATGCCGAATCTGTTGAAAATCAAGAAAAAACATCCTCGGTCGCACCTATCACCCGCGACATGGAATTTATGATTTTTATGCACCGTTTCACCTCCGACCCCGATTTCCAGATGGACCACATTAATTTTCCGCTGGGACCGATGTCGAGTGCCGTTGATTTGGTGGAGCACGACGTGGACGACTTTACCGCCAAATACTGGCGACTGCAGGATATGAACGACCTTTCGGGCTATTTCACTTGGAAAAACGACAATAAGATTGTGTTTTTGGTCAACGACCACATCACCGGCGACGAATACGAATTCCTTGTTACCTACACTTTCGAGAAAATCGACGGCGACTGGTTCGTAACCAAAGGCGACTATTCGGGCAGCGGTGTGGAAGAGGCCGACGCCACCGCGGCGTATGTGAAAGACTACAACAGGGAGTACCGCGCCAAGCACAAAGGTCCGTTCGCCACATACAAATACAACGGCACGCCGGGCGACTACCCACAGGCTTCGGAGCGACTGCTCAACGATGACGACCTGAAAGGTATGTCGAAAAAAGAGCTGAGGCTGATGCGCAACGAGATTATGGCCCGCCACGGCTACACTTTCACTTCCGACGACCTTAAAAAACATTTCGAAAAGGAACTTTGGTATTTCCCGCTTTTCAGGGATGTTTCCAAAAATCTTTCCGACATCGAGAGCAAAAACGTAACTTTTATCCAACAGCACGAAAAATAGTCTAACACAATTCATTTATAGTCAATGATATATAATTGTTTCAGAAAGATATTCCCTGCTATTGTCGGTTTGGCGGCGGCCATTATTATGGTATCCTGCCACCACAAGCAGCATTTCATCACCGACGCCGACTATCGTGCGCAGGTGGAGAAGGACTTCGAAGCCCGCAAAGCCCTTGCCGCAGGCTGTGCCGACGACCTTTTCGCGGTGATGGACACCTCACTGTCGCTCGAAGAAACGGAGGCCATGCAGTTCCTCTACGCCTACATGCCCTACAGCGATTTGGCCGACTACGACGGCGATTTCTTCCTGAAGCAGGTGCGCTATGCCTTTGCCGCCCGCGACACCTTTTCGTGGGGACGCACGGTGCCGGAGGATGTGTTCCGCCATTTTGTGCTTGTCTATCGTGTGAACAACGAAAACCTCGACACCGCACGTATGTTTATTTTCAATGAGCTGAAAGACAGAGTAAAAGGAATGTCGATGTACGACGCCGCTTTGGAGGTGAACCACTGGTGCCACGAAAAAGTGACCTATCGTCCCAGCGACATACGCACCTCCGCACCGTTGGCCACCATACGCACCGGCTACGGACGCTGTGGCGAGGAATCCACGCTTCTGGTTACGGCATTGCGCGCCGTGGGCATCCCCGCCCGCCAGTGCTACACCCCGCGTTGGGCACACACCGACGACAACCACGCATGGGTTGAAGTATGGGTGGACGGCAAATGGTACTATCTCGGTGCCTGCGAGCCCGACGCCAAACTCAACATGGCGTGGTTTACCATCCCCTCAACACGCTGCATGATGGTGCATACCAAGGCTTTCGGTCGCTACAAAGGCGACGAGGAGGTGGTGCGACGCACCGGACTTTACAGCGAACTGAACCTGCTCAGCCACTACGCCGACACCCGTCATATTACAGCCACCGTGCAGGACAAGGATGGCAAGCCTCTGAAAGACGCGCAGGTGAAATTCAAACTCTACAACTACTCCGAATACTACACCCTAGCCACCATGGCCACCGACGCCGACGGTCAGGCTTCCATAACCACTGGCTTGGGCGACCTGCTGGTTTGGGCCTGCAAGGATGGCAATTACGGCTACGCCAAAATCGATGTCCGCAAAAACGACAAGATAACCCTCAAACTGACACGCACCGAAGGCGTTGAATATGTTGAAAATCTGGAAATTAACCCGCCCATGGGCAAATTCCGCGAGGACGATGTTACCGACGAGGAACTGGCCGCCAACGCCCGCCGTCTCGCCTACGAGGATTCGATGCGCAACGCCTATCTGGCAACGTTTCCAACCATATCAACGGCTGGGGTAGAGACGCACGACCGTGCGTCTCTACAGCCAAACCCCAACCTGACCGACAAACAATTACAGGAAATTATCCGCAAATGCGAGGGCAATTATGCGGAAATCATCAAATTCCTCAATAACCATGCGGATGAAAAATTGGCAGGGGAAGAATCGGTTGTATTTGATTTATATCCGGATGTTTGTCACGAAACATGGGAGAAGTGGAATGTTTTATATGATTATCTTTGTTCTTTCAGTGATAAGGATTTACGTGATATTACCGCAGATGTGTTGGAGGCACATTGTGTTATTCCGTCAATGATTTTTGTAGGATGGGACTATGAAATATACAAAAAAGGCATCCTGCCCGCACGCATCAGCAACGAGATGGTGCGGCCATACCGCAAGGAGCTGCTTTCCGTTTTCAGAGACTTCACCGCTGACAGCATCCTTCGTTGGACTGCCGAAAATATCATTGTGGATGACACCGGCAACTATTACCGCTGTCCCATCTCGCCCGTGGGCGTTTACAAGCTGCGCCACGCCGACGCGCACAGCCGCGACATCTTTTTCATTGTCGCCTGCCGCTCCGCAGGAATTCCAGCCTACATGGACAACGCCACGGAGCAGCTGTTTGTGTATGACGTAAACAAAATGAATTGGCAGATTGTCTCCTTCGCCGAAAGGCAGGAGCCGGCCAAAACCGGGAAACTGCGTCTCGAATACCACGGCAACGCCGACCTGAAGCCGCAGTACTGGACACATTTCACCATTGCCAAGTTCAACGACGGCGATTTCACCTCTTTCGACTACGAGAACGACCCGCGTGTGGCCTCGTTCCCCGCCACATTGGAGCTGGAGGCAGGCTATTACATGCTCTCCACCGGCAACCGCTACAGCGACGGCGCCACCCTTTCGCGGCTGGAGTTTTTCGTCATCCCCGAAGGGAAGACCGTTACCAAGGAGATAGTAATCAGACCGTTAGAGGCGCGTCCCGGCGAGAACTACGGCAAAATCGGCAACAGCAAGTTCGACAGTCCCAACGGGAACACCGGACTGCTCGATTTGGCAAAGGAGAAACCGCTGGTGCTCTGTTTTATCGACCCCAACCGCGAGCCTACCAAACACACTCTCAAGGAGTTGGGTGCCATGAAAGCCACCTTTGACAAATGGGGCGGCAACATACTTTTGGTAATTCCCGAAGACCGATACACACAGCCTTTCGACAAAAGCCGTTGGAACCTGCCCAAAAACACCATCGTTATGGTGGACGGCAGCGGAATGCAGAAGAAAGTCCTTGCGGAATCGAAGCAGTATTTCCGCGACAACTATCCGCTTATCTTCATCGCCGACAAGGAGGGAAATCTGGTTTTCAAAAGCGAGGGCTACCGCATTGGCACCGCCGAACTTATCTATAAAACATTGACACAAATTAAATAACTGACATTTAAATATATATCTCACAATGGAACAATATAGCATACCTGTACTTCTGCTCACCGGATATCTGGGTAGCGGAAAAACAACTTTGGTAAACAACATCCTGAACAACCGCAAGGGACTGCGTTTTGCGGTGATTGTGAACGATTTGGGCGAAGTGAACATCGACGCCGACCTGATACAGCAAGGCGGCGTGGTGGGACAAAAGGACGAAAGTCTTGTGGCCCTGCAAAACGGCTGCATCTGCTGCACACTGAAAATGGACCTTATCGAGCAGCTGAGCGATATTATTGCCCAGCACAAGTTCGACTACATCGTTATCGAAGCCAGCGGCATCTGCGAGCCCGAGCCTATCGCACAGACCATCTGCTCCATGCCCATCCTCGAAGAGAAATACACCCGCAACGGCTTGCCGCGCTTGGACTGCGTGGTGACTGTAGTCGATGCACTGCGTATGCAGAACGACTTCGGCGGCAAGGACCTTGTGAAAGGACATTTTGAGGAGGACGACCTCGAAAACCTTATCATCCAGCAGATTGAGTTCTGCAACATAGTGCTGATAAACAAAGCCTCCGAAGTGCCCGAACAGGAGCTGGGACGCATACGTCAGCTGGTGCATACCCTCAACCCCAAGGCGCGTATCATCACCTGCGATTACGGCAATGTGGATTTCAACCAGATTCTGCACACACATCTCTTCGATTTCGAGAAAACGGCCACCTCGGCCACGTGGGTGCGTGTGGTGGAGGACATACACGACGATGACGACGACCTGCACATACACCATCACCACCACGATGACGATGATGACGACGAGCACGAACATCATCACGACCACGATGATGACGATGAACACGACGAACATCATCACCACGAGCACGAAGAGCACGAGGAACACGGGCACCATCATCATCATCATCATCACCACGACCACGACGAGGGTGAAGCCGAGGAATACGGCATCAGCACTTTCGTATATCACTCGCGCAAGCCGTTCTACCTGCGTCGTTTCGACGAGTTTGTGAGCCGTCTGCCGAAAAACGTGATACGTGCCAAAGGCGTGTGCTATTTCCGCGAGGAGTACGACGTTTGCTATGTCTTCGACCAAGTGGGGAAACAAGTGTCGCTACGCGATGCCGGACAGTGGTACGCCTCCATGCCGCCCGAGGACCTGCAGCAGTTTATGATTGCCAACCCGCAGATTCTCAACGACTGGGACGACCTCTACGGCGACCGCATGCAGAAACTCGTGTTCATCGGACAAAAGATGGACCGCGACGAACTCATCCGCCAGCTCGATGACTGTATTGTTAAGTAGGCAGTTGGTAGGATTTAGTAGTCAGGATTCAGTTGGCAGATAATAAGAAAAAGTTGGCAATTCAAAGAATTGCCAACTTTTTATATTTCAACTTTCAATTATCAATTTTCAACTTACAAAAAGTTTTCCACCGCCATTGCATAGCCTTTTAGTCCGAAACCCGTAACACAGGCGCGGCACACGGGGGCGAGCAGCAAGGTGTGGCGGAAATCCTCGCGGGCAAAGACATTGCTGATATGCACCTCCACGGCAGGCGTTTTCACCGCAGCCAGGGCATCGCGGATGGCCACCGAGGTATGCGAATAGCCGCCGGCGTTGATAATGATGCCGTCGTAGCTGAACCCCACCTCCTGAATCTTGTCAACAATCTCGCCTTCTATGTTGCTCTGGAAATACGACAGCTCCACGTCGGGAAACCGCTTTTTCAGTTTTTCGAAATAGCTCTCGAACGACTCGTTGCCGTACACTTGCGGTTCTCTACTGCCCAGTAGGTTGAGGTTAGGTCCGTTGATGATAATGAGTTTCATGATGTTTTATCGTCTTGTTTGGGTGATGCAAAAATACAATTTATTTTTTAATTCACAAAAGATGCAAAATCGACATCGTCCGCAAAAACACAATTCCACGAACTGATAATGCGTATTTATGGTATTTTCAGTTGGCGAAATTCAGTCTTGCCAAGCGCATATAACATTGTTGAAATTGCGTTGCCGCAGGTCTTCGTGGGTGATGAAAAAATTGAAACAGGCAATCTCATATTTCATTTCCAACCCATAGTTGCAGTATAGCAGAATCTCGTACGAATCCCAGTTTTTGTCGAGTTCATCGTAAAAATTTTTATTAGTTACCCAAACACCGCCTTCGTAGCCGCCGAGATACCCCCACGAATCCTCATCGTAATAATCTTCAATCTGTTCTGCTACCATTTCCCTTTCTTCGTGTGAAAGGGTATTCTCTGCCCATATTACAATTTCCGGGTAACCGTGTCCAACCTTGAACCATACACTTTTTTCCTCATCAATCTCCATGTCGGCAGGCGGTTCTGCACGGTGCAGATTATTTGTGTCGGGTGTGAAAAGCACCTTGCCGCCTTCGTAGCTCCCGAAGAAATGCAACATCCCCTCGTGTGGATAGTGGTTTTCGGGGTCGTGGGCGGCTAAATCGGGGCAATGCAGCTGCAGACAAAAATACATCGGCGTACCGTCGTCATCCACAGGCCACGTAAAACCCTTCGGCACATCGGGCAACCCTCCCACTTTACTGCAGCCTGGAGTTGGGATGTTCAACTCATTTGGATAAATCTTTATGCATTTGCGACGCATCGCTCGTAGTTTTTCCACAGCTTCGGCAACCTTTTTCTTGTCGGGTTTTGATTCGACAAAACTTTTCACCTCGGCAAGAATCACCACCGCGACGACATATATTATCATTATTCCGATGACAACCCATCCCCAGTTTTGCACAAACTCCGCACCTTGGGGACTGTAACTGGCCAGCGCCCAAAGCGACAGCGCCACCAGTATGCCTGGCACAAGCGCAAAAAGAATTATTTTCCAATGGTTGCTCATAAAAAAGGGTCAAATCCTCTTCACGTTCTCAATTCCGTCCACGGCCTGCAGTTTCTGCATCAGGTTGTTGAGGTCGTCGAGGTTGGACACATAGACCATGATAAGGCCCTTGCCAACTCCTTCGCTACCTTCGATGGTGATGCCGCGTATGTTGAGGTCCATCTCTTCGGATATGACGCGGGTAAGGTCCTGCAGCAGTCCGCGGCGGTCCATGGCGGTTATCTGTATGGCGGCAAGGAACGACACCGCCTCGCCTTTGCGCCATTTGGCCTTGACGATGCGGTTTTTGTGGGTGGCCATCTCCTCGATGGCGGCGCGACAGTTGGTGCGGTGCACCACAATGCGGTCGTCCTCCACAAAGCCTATCACGTCGTCGCCGGGAACTGGGTTACAGCAGGTGGCGGGCTCAGGTTTCAGGTTGCCGTATTTGGCGTCGAGCAGTATGTTGCCAAAATCGTACTGGTACTGCTCTTTGAGCGGGGTGTCGGTGGTAAGGGCGTTGTCGGCAGGTTTGTCGGTGCCGCCGAAAAGCGACTTAAATGGCGAAAGAAGCATCAGCCACGGCGATTTCTCGTTTTGCAGGCTGTGCTCCACCTCTTCCTTGCCAATCTCGTTGCGGGCTATCTTATAATAGAGGTCAAGGTCGTCGTCGAGGTTGAAATATTTCTTTATCTTGTCGATATTGCCTGGACTGTCTTTCTTCATCAGCGAGGTGAGTATGGCCCGCAGCTTTTTCTCGCCTTCGTCCTTGTAAAGTTTTTTCTGTTCGCGCAGGTTTTTCCTTATCTCTATCTTGGCGTGGGTGGTGATGACGTACGAGAGCCATTCCTCGGTGGGTTGCACCTTTTTCGACGACAGTATCTGCACCTGAGCGCCGCTGCGCAGCCTGTAGTTGTTAGGCACCACCTTGGAGTTCACCTTGGCGCCCATACTCGAAAGACCGAGGTTGGTATGTATGGCAAATGCGAAATCGAGTACCGAAGCACCAGAGGGCAACGTGATCATCTTGCCCTTGGGGGTAAAGACGTAAATCTCTTTGGTGTAGAGGCTCTGTTTGAAATCCTCCACAAAGTCGAGGGCGTTTTTGTCGGAGTTGTCGAGATTTTCGCGTATCTGGTGAAGCCAGTTCTCCACAATGTCGTTGTGAATCTCCTCTTCGGGATGGTTCTCCTTGTATAGGAAATGGGCGGCCATACCTTTTTCGGCAATCTCGTCCATACGTTTGCTGCGTATCTGTATCTCGAGATATTTTCCGCCGTGTCCCATCACCGTGGTGTGCAGCGACTCGTAGCCGTTGGCCTTGGGGGTGGTAATCCAGTCGCGGGTGCGTTCTGGATTTATGCGGTACATGGAGGTGATGATGGAAAATACGCGCCAGCATTCCTCTTTCTCCACCTCTACTGGCACGTCCAATATGATACGTATGGCAAACACATCGTACACTTCGTTGAAAGGCACGCCTTTGCGCACCATCTTGTTCCAGATGGAGAATATGGATTTAACTCGTCCGCTCATGGTGTATTTGAAGCCACGTGCGTCGAGCACGTCGCGCAGCGGACGGCTCACCTCGTCGATATAGCGGTCGCGGTCCACCTCGGAGCTCTCTATCAGGTCTTTGATACGGAAATACTCTTGCGGGTTGGTATATTTCATACACAGGTCCTCGAGCTCGCTTTTTATGGAATAGAGTCCAAGTCGGTGAGCCAGAGGTATATACAAAAACTGCGTCTCCGACGATATGGCTAGCTGTTTGGTGCTTTCCATCGAGTCGAGGGTGCGCATATTGTGCAGACGGTCGCTCAGTTTGAGGAAAATAACATACACGTCGTCGACCATCGCGAGCAGTATTTTCTTGAAATTCTCGGCCTGTATGGACTGGATCTGCATGTCGAAGACCGATATTTTCGTCAGTCCGTCGATAATTCTCGCCACACGGTCGCCGAACACCGAACGCAGCTCGTCGAGGGTGATGTCGGTGTCCTCTACCACGTCGTGAAGCAGTGCGCATTCCACACCCACGGGCCCCACGCCTATCTCGCTAACGGCGATGATGGCCACCTCGAGCGGGTGGAAGATGTAAGGCTCGCCCGATTTGCGGCGCACGTTGGAGTGTGCCTTGCGGGCAATGGAAAAGGCTCGGAAAATCATATCCTCGTCCTCGGTAGAGAGAGGATTCTCGTCGTTGCACAGCTTTATCAGCTGGCGGTATTTTTCGTCAATCTCGCGGGCTTCGCGAACTTCGTCGATTTCGTACATAGCGGCAGATGGTTTAGTGATGGAAGAATGTAATGAGGTTGGCTACTGCAACTCGTCCGCGTCCTCGGGCAGCAGGTCTTCGGGATTCCAGCGTATGGGGTACACGTTGTCCTTGGTGATGGTGCACGACGGGTAGTCGGCCTTTATCTTCTGCTGGAAATAGTATGCGTCCAGACGGCTTACAAAATCGCCGACCTTAATTTTGAAATTGGGCTCCTCGAACACCACATACACGGGTATGTCGGGATATTTCTCCAAAAACTGTTTCTTTTTGGCAAAAGCCTGCGACTTGGAGTTGACTCCCGAAAGCGAGGCTACAAGCAGGCGGTAGCCCGGCACTGTCTTGGCTTTTTCGTTGAACTCGATATGTTTTTCAACAAGGTTGGAAACCTTGGTGTCGCCGGTTACCTGCACCGACCCCCGCGACTGTGCCTGTGCGCCAACGCACAAAACTACAGTGGCAAACGACAGTAAAAATCTTCTCATATTGCGATAGATAGAGGGTTTTCCGATTATTTTTCTCTTTTGAAATCAAACTGCAAATTTACACAAAAAAAATGACTTTTTTCGTATCGGCACATAAAATAATGAACATTTTATTTTGTTCGTAGTTGAACAATGCGGGGACTCGGCACTTCGACAAGCTCTGTGACCTCGCCCGCCGTTTTTGAAAATTATCGGTGCATTAGCCTATCGACGGTACACTTTCACATCTTAACATCTTAACGCCTTCACATCTTAACTTCCTCACGTCTTCACAAAAAAACGGCGCAAGGCATAACCTCGCACCGTCTGTTGTTGTTGATTTGTTTCTCTGAATCGTTATCTTGCAGCACCGTGCAAATCGGTGGAGTGGATGGTAAGAACCGGCGTAAGCGAGTGGTGTATCATCTGCTGTGCGTACGAGCCGAGCAGTATGTTCGACATCGTTGTCTCCTGTTCGGCCATAATCATGATAAGGTCGGCGGAGATCTGTTCGGCAAATTCGAGGGTGGTCTGAGTCACGTTCTCTGTCTCCATCTTCGACACAGAGCACCTGATGCCGGAAGCCACGAGCACTTTCTCGGTCTGTTCCACGTATTTGTCAACAATGTTGCGTACATCGGCCACGCCTGAGCTGTAGAGCCCTAGCACAAACACCTCGGAGTTGAAGGCACGTGCGAACTTGATGGCGTGGGTAACCTTCTGACGTGTCTCCATCGAGCTGTCGAGAGGCAGCACTATTTTCTCCAACGCCTTGTTGAAGTTGAAGTTCTCGCGGATGGTGAGCACCGGAAGGGTGGCTTCGGTGATGGTACGGTAGGCGTTCTTGCCTATCCAGTTGCGTTCGTAGCCCGAAGTACCGTGCGAACCCACCACGATGAGCCATGCTCCTTCCTCCTCGGCCACGGCGTTAAGCTCGCGGTACACGCGTCCGTGACGGATGATGCACTCCAGTTTGCCCGTGTGCAGTTTGCTCTCGTGACGTTTAATCACTTCGTTGATTTTATCGTTTATCTCCTGATCCGACATCAGTGCCGAATCGTATTTTGTGGATAAAACATAAACTAATTTCAGTTGGTTTCCCCATCTGTTGGCAAGGTCGATTGCAAGGTCGATTGCACAGTCGGAACCCTTTGAAAAATCTATTCCTACAATAATTGTATCCATAGCGATTGAATTATTTGTCCGTATACTTATACATTAAAACTATCGGCAAAGTTACATTTTTTTTTACAAATCGCAAAAAAAATCGTATTTTTGCACTTCAAAAAATTATAAAACAATGAAAAAAATAATTACCGCATCCCTTTTACTGATGCTGCTTTTCGCGGGCAAAGCGTCCGCCGTGGAGGCCTATCCACATAAAATTAAATATCCCCAACCCGACGGGAAAACCATCGTAACCCTGACAATGCGCGGCGACGAGCGTGTGAGCTGGGCAGAGACAGAAGACGGCTACACTTTGGTGTACAACTCCCAAGGATATTTCGTTTACGCCACCCGCGACCAGCGTGGCGACATGGTGCCGTCGCAATACATTGCAACGGAAATAACAGCGCGCAGCGCCGAGGTGTCGGACTTCCTTGCTCGCACCCCGAAATATCTTCGCTACAGCCGCTCGCAAGTCAATGACATGCTTTCGATTTGGAATATCCGCGAAAACAAAGCCAAAGCGCTGGAGAAAAGTAGCAATACCACCGACACGGTGCGTATCCTTGTGATAATGATGCAGTACCCCAACCGCTCGTTTGCAAGGACACAACAGGAGATAAACAACCTATTCAACCAAGTGAATTACTCCGCCGGAAACGCCCGCGGCAGTGTACACGACTACTATAACGAGGTTTCGTACGGAAAACTGAAACTCGTGGCCGACGTGGTAGGACCCTACACCTGCGACTATAACTCGAGGCACTACGGCAAACACGGTCAAGGCTCTGCAGCGCAGGGTAGCGAGTTCGCCACCGAAGCTATGCGCAAAGCCGTGGCCGGAGGCGCCGACTTCAGCCGATACGACAGCGACGGCGACGGTGCTGTGGACTGTGTTCACATCATTTTCGCCGGTTTTGGTCAAGAATCTGGCGGAGGCGACAGCGTGATATGGTCGCACAAATGGTCGGCATCGCAGCGTGTGGTGAACAATGGCAAATATGCCCAAGTCTATTCCTGCTCCCCCGAACTGTCGGGCAACGCAGGGAACAACACAACAAACAAAATGTCGCACATAGGCGTACCATGCCACGAGATAGGCCATGTGCTCGGTGCACCCGACTTCTACGACATAGACTACGCTGACAACGGACAGTACCCCGGCATGGGCAACTGGGACATTATGGCAGGCGGCAGCTGGAACGGCACACCTCATGAGGGCGGCAACTCTCCGGCTCACCACAATGCCTACACCAAGGCTTATATATACCACTGGGTAAACCCCGTAGTGCTTACGGGATACGACACCGTTACACTTCAGCCTGTAAAATCCGACTCCAACTCTTTTTACCGTATCAACACCGCTACTCCCAATGAATTTTACCTTATCGACAACCGCCAGAAATTGGGTTATGACACCGCAATACCTGGTCACGGACTGATGTTCTACCACGTGCACAGCAGCCTCAATCCTCTTTCCAACATTGGGGCCAACTACACACATCCTATGAAACTATATCCCGTTTGTGCAACGGCATCGGCTCCAATACCTTACGACTCCGCATCATACGGCGATATTAACAGTGCCAACTGTCCATTCCCCGGACACGGCAACCGCACTTCGTTCACCGACTACACCACCCCTCGCACTTGGTCGTGGGCAGGTGAAAATAGCTATATGCCTATACAACAGATAACTGAAAACACAACCAACCACACCGTTACTTTCATATACGGATACCCGACCAACCCCAACTGCAATGCGCCCACCAATGTACGTGTCGATGCTATCACCGACGACTATGTGGAGCTAAGCTGGACGAACAACAGCAGCGCCACTGTTTGGGAAATACAATACTGTCGCTCCGGACTCGACCCGTCGGTGGCAAGCAACATGCGCAAAATAAGGAACATCACCAATACCTCCTACCGTATAAACAATCTTCCTGTAAACGACACTATATATGATTTTTACGTACGTTCTATATGTGGTGTTGGCGACACCAGCGCTTGGAGTCTTATTAAAGCTTCATCGCTGATAAAAATGCCATCTTCGGGAAGAGACTCCATTAAAGCCTGCGGCATACATATCTACGACAACGGCGGCCCCAATACTGATTATCTGGAAAACAACAACTCCATACTTGTGGTGAAAGCCGCACATCCCAAAGCCAAAGTGAACATCAGCGGCATCCTCAACCGCGAGGATTTCGACGAAGTTTATATCTTCGACGGCGAAGACACCTCCGGCACACTGATTAACCACTACTACAATGCTTCTCCGTCCGGTGCGTTTGTCAACGATTCGGTGAACGACACTTCGGTATCCGGAGTACTTACTATTCTTTTTGTATCAGACCCATACCTTGCCGGCACCGGCTTCGATTTCCTCGTTACATGCATCGACACCGCAGACTGTAGCGAACAACCCGTGCCCTACACCGAAGATTTCCACAATTACGAATCCTCAAATGCCACTGCTGCCGGCGGTAACATTCCGCGCTGCTGGACAACATACACGTCAAACACATCTGCCTCGACTGCCGCAGGATTCCAACCCCACGTTTGTGCAACAAGCAACTACTCTCCGTACGCCTCTCAATCCAACAAATATCTTGTTATGGCTGTTAAACGTGAGACAAGTTCGCAAAGGGCTTACGCAATACTGCCCGGTTTTGACGACACTATAACAAAATGCAAAATCTCCTTCAAAGTTAGAATGGGAGGCTCGACTGTATCGGCAAACACCGAAAAACTGCAACTGGGCTATGTAGCCAACTACACCGGAAGCAAAGCAACCGACACTGTGTTCACTCCTCTTACCACAATAAGCCATACAACAACAGGAAACTCAACCGCCCCAACAGCCAATGAAAGAGTTGTTTCCTTGAACAGTTACAACATACCCGACACTGCACGTCTGGCTTTCCGTTGGATGACAACAAGAACTTCCGGTACGAGCACTTACTATTGCGGCATCGACGATATCAATGTTACGTCGTGCGAAGGCAGCTCGCAACAGGATGTGTTCACTTGCAATCCTACCTACACATGGACTCTGAACGGAGAGACCTACAGCAGCGACACCGTTGTTATGCACCGCATCTCCGGAGCATCGTCCACCGGATGCGACAGCTTGGTTTACCTCAACCTCACATTCCGCCACCCCACTTCGGCCACCGACACAATCAGGGCTTGCCGTAGCTACACTTGGATAAACGACACCACCTACACCACAAGCAACTACACCGCCGTGCACCATCTCACCAACACTATGGGCTGCGACAGCACTGTTTACCTGCACCTGACAATACAAAACGACACTCATGTCATCGACAACGTGGTGGCTTGCGGCAGCTCCTACACTTGGATTGACAGCATTACCTACACCTCCAACACAACTACACCAACTTACAACTACACAACATCTACCGGCTGTGACAGCACGATACACCTCCACCTCACCTTCGCCACCCCCACCTATGGTGTTGATACAGTAATAGCCTGCGACTCAGTAACATGGATAAACGGTGTTACCTATCGTATGTCCACCTCAGTGCCACGCTGCACCATTGTTAATGCAATGGGTTGCGACAGCATCGTACAACTGCGCCTCACCATCAAACACAAACCTACCAACCTGCAGGTTTCCGCCGACCGCACCACTATCGACGCTGGTGACAGCGTTACACTCACAGCCTCTGGTGCCGTGAGCTACCTGTGGTCCACCGGAAGCACCAACAACCCCATTGTTGAATTCCCGAGAACGACAACCGAATACTCCGTGATAGGCATCAACGCCAACTCGCCGGATTGTATGGACACCGCCTCTGTGATAATAACGGTGAACGCGGGAATCAACAACGCCGACGCCTTCAGGCTGAACGTCTACCCCAACCCGGCACAGCATTTCATCACCGTGGATGGCGACAACCTCAGCCAGATACTTATCTACAACTCTGTGGGACAGTGCGTTGCAAAACAGACAGCCATCAACGGCAAGAACAACATCTCCATCGAAGAGCTTGCCGACGGCATCTACACCCTGCAAGTGCTCAACACAGCGGGCGAAAAATCCGTAAGGACTTTCGTGATACACCGCAACTAATACGAATAACCTAACTAACAGCGGGACTGGAAAACTCACAGCCCCGCTGTTTTTGTTAAGATAAACATCGATTCTATGAAAAACGACGACAACCCCTCCCCCACCCAGTCTAAAATGGGCATCGGCGGACTGATACGCAAACTACTACCCTTTGTGCTTCCATACCGCTGGCTGCTGATAATCACCCTAACCCTCACTTTCGTAGGCTCGCTGATGGCTCAGGTAAACGCCATTGTCCTCGACCGTACCGTGGACAAAATCAACGAGTTGCTGCATATCGAAGGCGGTTTTTCGTGGGCCACTGCGGCACGGGTGCTACTGATAGTCAGCGTCATACTGCTCGGCAAAGAGCTGTTGTCGGCACTGATAACCTTCGGACAGAGGCTTTTCGGCGAAAAAATCCGTATCAACGTAAGCCGTGACCTGTCACTGAAAGTGGTGGACCGCATACTGTCGTTCCGAATGGCTTTCTTCTCCGCCGACGGCAACGAAACCGGCAAGCTGCAGTCGAAGATAGACCGCGGCACTATGAGCCTCAGCAACACGGTAAAGAATTTCTTCATCGACATCATCCCTCTGTTCACCAGCGCCATACTGGCTTTGTGTCTTATGTTTGCCGCCAATGTATACGTGGGACTCGTGGCTTTGTGCATAGTGCCACTGTATTTCGTCATCACCGCTTGGCAGGCGCGCAAGCTTAAAGGATGGCGGCACAAGGTGTTCGGCACCCATCAGGCTTTGAATAACGGCATTATGAACATCATCGAGAGCATCGCCGTTATTAAATCGTTCAACCGCGAGGAACTCGAGGCGCAACGTCAGGCCGACCTGCAGATGCAGTCCACCGAACAGCAGATGGAGACCCGTAAGACCTCGTTCCTGTTCGAAGGCGGCAAGACTTTCGTGGAACAGATTGGCACCGTGCTTATCATCATCCTCACCGCCTATCTGGTGCTCACAGACTATCCGGGCATGACGATAGGTAAGATAATGTACCACGTGCTGCTTTTCAGCAACGTAAGCGCTCCCATACGCCAGCTGCACCGCATCTACGACGACCTCAACGACGCCCTTATCTACGCCGAGAGTTTCTTCGGAATCCTCGATGCCGACAACGAGGTGGAACAGAGCGGACAACACTGTCCCGACAAGGTGGAAGGACTTTTCGAGCTTAAAAACGTCGAATTCACCTACGGCAACGGCACCCACGCCATACGCGACATGTCGATGACCATCCATCCCAACCAGACTACCGCCCTCGTGGGACTGAGCGGCGCCGGCAAAAGCACCGTGGTGAACCTGCTCGACAAATTCTACACCCCCGACAGCGGCACCATCACCCTCGACGGCGTACCACTGCAACAATGGGACACGCAGGTGCTACGCGACAACATCGGACTTGTGCTACAGAAGAACCATATCTTCAGCGGCACCATCGAAGAAAACATACGCTACGGCAAGCCCCAAGCCTCGTTCGAAGAGGTAGTACATGCCGCACAGCAGGCATATATCTACGACCAGATTATGGAACTGCCCGACAAATTCCAATCCAACGCACTACAGCTGAGCGGCGGACAACAGCAACGCATAGCCATAGCCCGCATGTTCCTCAAAAATCCGCCCATCATCTTCCTCGACGAGCCCACCGCCAGCCTCGACGCCATCGCCACCGAACAAATAAAAGCCTCCATCGACGCCATCAAGAAAAACCGAACCGTCATCGTAATCTCGCACAACATCGGCCAAATTATCGACTCCGACTACCTCTACGTGCTGCAAACCGGACACGTGGAACAGAGCGGCATACCCGACGACGTGTACCGCAGCGGCGGACTCTACAAAGAAATTCTCGACGCCAGCGCCCGAAGCATGAACGCCGACAAAATAGCGCACACGATGGAGAATTAGCACTTTTTCTTGTAATAAACTATTGATTTTCAACAAAATTACAACTATTGCGTCAATTTCTTTTGCAAAAAAACAAAAAAATAAGTACCTTTGTAAAGTGAAACAGTCATATCAAAGACTGTAAACCACTGTTTAATAGTTAAATACAGAATATCCAAATGAAATACAACCGAATACTTCTCAAACTCAGCGGCGAATCGCTGATGGGCAAACAGAGCTACGGCATAGCCCCCGAAATGCTCGAACAATACTCCCGCGACATCAAGACCGTGGTGGAAAAAGGCGTTGAGGTGGCCATCGTCATAGGCGGAGGCAACATTTTCCGCGGCCTCAGCGGCGCCGCCAAAGGCATGGACCGCGTGCAGGGCGACTACATGGGAATGCTCGCCACCCTTATCAACAGCATGGCCCTGCAGGCCGAGCTGGAGAAACAGGGACTCAAGACCGAACTCCTTTCGGGACTGGCCATCGAGCCTATCTGCAAAGAGATGAGCCGTCGCCGCGCCATCGAGGCCATGGGCGAGGGACGTGTGGTAATCATCGGCGGCGGAAGCGGCAACCCCTTCTTCACCACCGACACCGCCTCGGCACTGCGCGCCGTGGAGATAAAAGCCGATGCTATACTCAAAGGCACCCGCGTTGACGGCGTTTATACCGCCGACCCCGAGAAAGACCCCACGGCAACCAAATACACCACACTCTCCTTTGCCGAAGCTCTGGGCAAGAAACTCAAAGTGATGGACCTCACCGCCTTCGCACTATGCGAGGAAAACAGCCTGCCAATCTACGTTTTCGACATGAACACCCCCGGCAACCTGCTCAAAGTGGTGGAAGGCCAGCCTATAGGCACCGAAGTGAAATAAATATTATACAAATAAATAAAACACAATAAGATATGATTACCAAATTAGACGATGTTTTGGCATTGGCCAAATCGAAAGGCAAAAAACGTTTGGTTGCCGCCTACGCTAACGACGCGCACACCATCGAAGCTGTTTACAACGCAATAAAAGCCGGCATAGTGGATGCCACCCTCGTGGGCGACGAAGCCACTATCAAAAACGTATGTGCCGAACACGGTTTCGACGCATCGTTGTTCAAAATAGTGCAGGAAGCCGACGAAACCAAAGCCGGCGTGGTGGCCGTTAGCCTCATCAACAAAGGCGAAGGCGATTTCCTGATGAAAGGCCTCCTCAGCACCGACAAATACATGCGTGCCATCCTTAACAAAGAAACCGGCCTTATGCCCGGCAAAAAGAACGACATGCTCACACACATAGCTGTGTTCGAAGTCCCCACCTACCACAAACTGCTCATCGCCAGCGACGTGGCCATCGTTCCCGCTCCCGATATGAAACAGAAACAGGCCATCCTCGGATACCTCGTAAGCACCGCCAAATCGCTGGAAATTGCGAAACCCAAAGTGGCCGTTCTTGCCGCCACCGAACAGGTGTCCACCGGCATGCCAGCCTGCGTTGAGGCTGCCATCATCTCCAAGATGGGCGACCGCGGTCAGATAAAAGGTGCCTTGGTTGACGGTCCTCTGGCCCTCGACGTGGCTATCGACAAAGAGAGCGCCCAGATTAAGAAACTCACCGGCGAAGTGGCCGGCGACGCCGACTGTCTGCTCTTCCCCAACATCGAATCGGGCAACGTTTTCTACAAAACTTGCACAAAATTTGCCGGCGCCGAACTCGGATGCATGGTGGTTGGCGCCAAAGTGCCCTGCGTGCTCACCTCGCGCGGCGACACAGCCAAGACCAAGCTGTACTCCATAGCTCTGGCTTCGCTGCAATGCAAATAAAAAATGCGATTTTCATTGAACATAGCGATGGCTGTCATGCCGATAGCCATCGCTTTTTTTGAACAACAAAAAATGAATATTATTATGAAATACAACAAGTTGTTCGTCATTCTGCTTGCCTTTTTCACCCTAAACACCACCTCTTTTGCAGGCGAAGTGCTTATAAAAACGGTGAAAATCCACAAGGAGAACGGTAAAAGGCACTTTTTCGGACTCACACGTCCACAATACAGCATCGCCAATGTCAGCGAGATGCTGATTCCCGCCAAGGACGGTGAAAGGGAGTTCACTTTCCGCAACGTGGAGATGGAACTCAAAAACCCTGGACACGAGAAATGCGATGTGGAGTGTGCAGAAGATTATGTATATGGCTATAACAGCCTGAAAGTAAGCGAAAAGAACTTCGACTTGGTTATAAACAGTCTGCTGAAAAAGATAGACCGTCTGCTGAAAAAAGGGCAGTCGTCGGGTACCTATAACGAGGAGATGACGGTGGAGGCGGGCGGCATTGAAATGAAATTCCGCTTTTTGGCCGAATGGGAAAACGGCAACGAAAATGGCGACGCCGACATCTTTATCAGAGTGTGGGACATCTCGGATTTCGGCAACAAAGACACCAAGTAACACAAAACAATTAAAACAGAAAAATCATGAATTACCTTGAAGAACTCAACGTGGCCATTACAGTGTGCGACACCGAAGGCAACATATTGGATATGAACGCTAAATCCGCCAAGACTTTCGAAAAATCGGGCGGCAAGGACCTTATCGGGGGCAACCTGCTCAACTGCCATCCCGAACCGGCACGCTCCAAACTTATCGACATGCTGCACAACCCGCGCACCAACGCCTACACCATCGAGAAAAACGGCGTAAAAAAACTCATCTACCAGACTCCATGGTACGACAACGGCGTTTTCGGCGGACTTGTGGAACTTTCAATGGAAATACCCTTCGAAATGCCCCATTACGTACGCAAACCCCAGCAATAAAGCCATGACCTCCGACGAACTTCTGATGCGACGCTGTTTCCAGCTGGCCCGCAACGGGCGGGGACACGTAAGTCCCAACCCTATGGTGGGCTGCGTGGTGGTGAATCCCGCCGGCGACATCGTGTCGGAGGGGTATCACCAATACATCGGCGGTTTCCACGCCGAACGCAACGCCCTGCTGCGGCCGTACGACTTCCGAGGCTACACACTGTACGTCAATCTGGAGCCCTGCTCACACTACGGCAAAACGCCCCCCTGTGCCGACCTCGTGGTGGAAAAGGGAATTAAAAAAGTGGTCGTCTCCACCCTCGACCCCAATCCTCTCGTTGCTGGAAACGGCATCCGCAAGCTGAAAGAGGCTGGCATAGAAGTGGTTACGGGAGTGCTTGAAAATGAAGGACGCTTTCTCAACCGCCGTTTTTTCACCTTTATGGAGAAACAACGCCCCTACGTTATTCTGAAATGGGCCGAAACTGCCGACGGTTTTATGGACATCGACCGCAGTAACAATCCTAACGGCAAATACTGGATAACCAACGACATACTGAAAATCCTCTCCCACAAATGGCGTACAACCGAGGATGCCATTATGGTGGGCACCAACACTGTGGCCAACGACAATCCGCAGCTCACCGCCAGACTCTGGCACGGCCGCAATCCGCTACGTATCACTATCGACCGCACCGGGCGTCTGCCCGATGACTCGCACCTGCTCCACGGCTCCACGCCGACAGTGGTTTTCACCGAAAACAGCAACCTGCAAAGTCGTGAAAATCTGACTTTTGTCAAAGTAGATTTCCAAAACATTCTGCCGAGTGTGCTCGACTATCTTTATCAAAACAAGATACAATCCGTCATTATCGAAGGTGGCAAACAGCTGATAAACAGTTTTTTGGAACAAGGCCTCTGGGACGAGGCACGGCAGCTGAAAGGCAGCATCGAGTTCGGCAGCGGACTGACCGCGCCGCAGATTGCCTCCAATCCCAGTCGCACCGAAGTCTTTGGCGACAACACAATAACTTATTACTACAACCAATGTTCGAGGACACTTACAAAACAATAAGATACGCGTCGCAAGGCGTTTACAAGGAGAAAGGCAGCAAGTTTCTGGCCTTTGCCTACCCCATTGCCACCGAAGCCGAGGCCAAAGCGCATCTCGAGGAGCTCCGCAAGCAGTATTTCGACGCCCGTCACCACTGCTACGCCTACATCCTTGGCGCCGACAAAGCCGCCTACCGCATCAACGACGACGGCGAGCCTTCCAGCACCGCAGGAAAGCCTATCTACGGACAGCTGCTCTCGCACGACCTTACCAACATAATCATAGTGGTGGTGCGCTATTTCGGCGGTATAAAACTCGGCGTGCCGGGACTTATCAACGCCTATCGCACCGCAGCCAAGGACGCCATCGACAACGCCATAATCATCGAGAAAAACATCACCGAAGTGTACAACCTGCAGTTCACCTACGAGCAGATGAACAGCGTGATGAAAATACTTAAAGATGAGGAACTTCCGCAATGCAACCAGAAATTCGAGCTGGACTGCTCGCTGGATTTCTCGGTGCGGCAGTCGGCAAGCACAAGGGTTTGCGACGAAATTTTAAAACTTAAAGGCGTGAAACTCACCCTTTTGCGGATTGAATAACATCAGCTGTTTTCCATCTCCTCCAACTGCTCCGACAGAATCTCCCATTCGTACATCCGCTCCTCCAACGATTTCTGGAGTTTTTGGTACTTGGTGTAATAATCGGGGTCCGTGGCCATTATCTCCGGCGATTGGACCAGCTGTTCGTCCATCTCCTTTATCTTAGTTTCGAGAGAGTTTATCTCTTCCTCCACCTTGCTCACCTCCGAGCGTTTTTTGCGCAGGGCGCGTTCCCTCTCCTTGGCCTGCTCGTAGCTCAGCTTGTTTGCCGAAACCTCTTTCGGGGCGTTCTTTTCGGCTTTTTGCGCCGCCTCAAGGACTTTCAGACTTTCTATCTTGCGGTGCTCCAAAAATTCGAAGATGTCGCCTTTGAACTCGTGGATTTGGTGGTCGCGGAACTCGTAAATGGTGTCGGTGAGGCCTTCGAGAAAATCGCGGTCGTGGGATACCACTATCAGCGTTCCTGTGTATTGCAGCAGGGCGTTTTTCAGCACATCCTTCGAAGCCATGTCGAGGTGGTTGGTAGGCTCGTCGAGCACTAGCAGGTTGGTGGGAGTTAAAAGCAGTTTAGCCAATGCCAGACGGGCTTTCTCGCCGCCCGAAAGCACCTTCACCTTTTTGTCGATGTCGTCGTCTCCGAAAAGGAATCCGCCAAGGATTTTACGCATCTTGGGACGAATGTCGCCCACCGCCACACGGTCGATGGTCTCGAACACGGTGGCCTCGCCGTCGAGCAGGGCGGCCTGGTTTTGTGCAAAATAGCCGATAGTTACCTGATGGCCGGGCTTGTAAACGCCGCTGTAGTCGGTAATCTCGCCTACGATTATCTTGGCCAAAGTGGACTTGCCCTCGCCGTTGCGGCCTACAAAAGCCGTCTTGCTGCCTTTTATTATTGTTAGGTCGATGTTGTTCAGCACCTTGTTGGTGTCGTAGGCCTTGCTGAGATCCTGCATTTCAACCACTATCTTGCCCGAATGTGGTGCTGGCGAAAATTGGAAACGTATGCTTTCGGTGCTCACCTCGTCGATGCTCACTTTGTCCATCCGCTCCAGCTGTTTTATGCGGCTCTGCACCTGTTTGGCTTTGGTAGCTTTGTAGCGGAAACGGTCGATAAAGCTCTGTATCTGCATTATCTCGCGCTGCTGGTTGGTAAGTGCGGCCATCTGCGAGGCGCGACGTTCCTGCATCAGCTCCACGTAACCGCTGTACGATGCTTTGTAGTCGTAGATACGTCCGGCGGTAATCTCGATGGTGCGGTTGGTGATATTGTCCAGAAAAGCCCTGTCGTGCGAAACCAATAGCACGGCGCCTTTGTAGCCCGCCAGATAGCTTTCGAGCCATTGTATGGACTCGATGTCGAGGTGGTTGGTGGGCTCATCGAGGAGTATGAAATCGGGGTGGCGTAGCAGTATCTTGGCTAGCTCCACGCGCATCTGCCAGCCGCTGCTGAATTCTGTTATCGGACGGTCGAAATCGCTGTGGCGGAAACCCAGTCCGAGCAACACCTTTTCGGCCATCTCGCGGCGGTTGTTGCCCCCAAGCATGGCAATACGTTCCATACATTCGTGGTGGCGGTTGAGCAGTTGCTCGTATTCGCGGCTTTCGTAGTCGGTGCGGTCGGCAATCTGTTGGGTGAGGTTTTGCAGCTCTGTCTCAAGTTCGTCGATATGTGCGAAGGCGGTGAGGGCTTCGTTGAGCACACTCATCGAGCCGTTGGGGATCATCTCCTGCGGCAGATAGCCCACGCTCTGCTCTTTGGCAATGACGATTGTGCCTGTCTCTGGATTCTGCTGTCCGGCGATGATTTTCATCAGTGTGGACTTGCCGGCGCCGTTCTTTCCCACGAGGCCAATGCGGTCGCGGTCGGCGATGTTGAAGGTAACATTGTCGAAGAGGTTGGTTCCGGTGAACTGCACCGACAGGTTGTTTACGGCTATCATTGCACGAGTTCTCTTATAAAAAGCGAAAGAGCCTTGTTTGAGGCTCTTTCGCATATTTTACATTAAATTGTGTACTACTCGAGTTGGAATACAACAGGCAGTGTGTATTGCACACGCACGGTTTGTGTACGTTGTTTTCCGGGAGTCCATTTCGGCATTCCGCGAACCACGCGCACGGCTTCTTCGCCGCATCCGCCACCAATATCACGGACAGCTTTCGGGTTCGAGATAGAGCCGTCTTTTTCAACAATGAACTGCACAAAAACTTTACCTTGCAGGTTCTGTTCTTTGGCGATGTCCGGATATTTGAGGTTTTTGGAGAGGTATTTGTACAAAGCCTCTTCGCCGCCAGGAAATTCGGGCATTTTCTCTACCGATATAAAAGGAGTTTCCTCTTCTTTAGCCTGTTCGGGTTCTTCCTCAACAGGAGCTGTATAAGCATCTTGTGCTGAATTTTCGTTGTCGCCAGCATCTACCGGCAGAAATTCATCTTTGATTTCTACGTTATCAGCCACAACTTTAAATTCCGGAGCCTGTACTTCAGGTTCGGGGGGAGGGGGTGGCGGTTCGGTAGGATCGGTTATCTGAACATCAACATCATCAATTAAGACCTCGGCAGTCTGAACTTGTTCAATCTCCTCTTGGTCGTAACTCTTGATATTGAATGCCAACAATACTATTGCCAAGCTTACCACCAGACCTATCTCCAAATATAGACCTTTCTTTTTTTCAAGGTCAGCCTTGGGTGATTTCTTTGTTTCCATTTTGTTGGTATTTAATGGTTTACACTATGTTTAACTTCAAAAAACGCTGTGCGTTTCGTTCAGCTAAAATACTACTTTTTTTTCTATTTATTGCCTTTTTTTACACTTTTATTTGTTAAAAAATGTTATATCACACATTTTCAGTATTTTACAGCGGTCTATTTATTGTCACTTAATATTTTACTTTAGTAAAGAGCGCGTCTCTCCGAGACGCTGATTTTCAGCGAGTTCATTTTTTTACCCCCACACTGCGTTCTGGTATTCTCCGCTTCGCTATCAAAACAGCCACTAGCTATTTTTTCATGTGGGGTTATTAAGATTATGTGTCTCCGACACATTTTGGGTAAAGATTATTTTTTATTATCGTTATTTCTTTTGTGGATTGGGTGGCGGCAAAGCTGTCGTCCATCCGCATCCCCACTATCCAGATTATCTCTCCGTCGGCGTTGCAGAGCAGCCATTTTTCGTTTTTCTCGAAGAGCGACAGTCGGTTGTCCTTGAAAAAGTCGCTCACCTTGCGCGAGCCTTTCATACCGAAAGGACGGAAACGGTCGCCGGTGCGCCATTTGCGCAGCACAAGCGGGAATTTTAGCTTGGAGGAGTCCACAATAACCGTGTCGCTGTCGGTAACAAGACTGCGGCTTCCGTCGAATTGGGAGTGCGTGAAGGTGAGGCTTATCGGGACATCGATGCTAACGGCGTCCTCAAAAATTTGGTATTCGGGACTGTCGGGGCAGTTTTCCGAAGGCCTTATTATTATATTGTGTCGGTCGATAAGGATGGTGTGTGAGGCGGAGTACAGCTGTTTTCCGGCACTTTCGAGCGACGACAGCAAGTTGCCCACGGCTGTGGCGTTGAACCCGAACGGACGCAGCATCTCGAAAAGAGCGGTCTGGGCAGGGACGAGCTGTCGTATGTCGCTTTTGGCGATTGTTATCTCGTCGTTGTCGCATCGAAAAATCTGTTGCTGTTTTTCGACTATGGCCTGACGGAAAATCTGTTCGGCATCGGCGAGGTTCCCCATATTCTGGGCCATGGTCCTTTCAATCTGCGGCGAAATCTCTTTCAGCACAGGCATCAGGTTGTGGCGTATCTTGTTGCGCAGAAACAGGGTGTCGTTGTTGGTGTAGTCCTCGTGGAAGGGCAGTTTGTTGGCGGCGGCGTAATCGGCAATCTCCTGCCGTGTAAAAGGCAGCAGGGGACGTATCACGTTGCCGTTTTTGGCGCGAATGCCGTGCAGTCCTGTAAGTCCGGTGCCACGTATCAGGTTGATGAAGAAAGTCTCTATGGCGTCGTTAAGATGGTGCGCAGTGGCTATAAATGAGTATCCGTTTTCCGACGCGGTGCGGTGGAAAAAGTCGTAACGCTGCTTGCGGGCCGCCTCTTCGATAGAAAGTCTATGCTCTTTGGCAAAAGCCGTTGTATCGAACTCTGCACAGTAAAACGGCACTTGGTACTGTTGTGCCAACGCATGCACAAACTCCTCGTCGGCGTTGGAGTCATCGCCACGGAGATGGAAATTGCAGTGCGCTATGCCGAATGAGTATCCCGCTTTCGCGAAGAGGTGCGCCATCACCACGGAGTCCACTCCCCCGCTCACGGCGAGCAGTACTTTGTCGGCAGGTTGTAACAGCGCGGCTTGGCGCTGGTGTTCAACAAAACGCTGCAAAAGAGTGTTGGCGGGCATTGGCTACTGTTTTAAAATAGAGGGTGTCGTTGCCGACACCCTCGTTGTGTTATTTCTGGAAAATCATTTTCCTCATCAGGCGTTGGCCTTCGAACTCAATACCATAATAATATGTACCGGCACTCAGTTTTCCTTTGTCGAGAGTAATGGTGTGCTCGCCAGCGGCGTAGAAGGCGTTGTTTTGGTAAACCATCTCGCCAAGTGTGTTGATGACGAAGAAACGCACATCGCCGTCGTTAGGCAGCGAGAAACCAATTTCTGTTGCTTCGCGGAACGGGTTGGGCGAGTTCTGGTACAGTTGCAGCGTGCTGTTGTCGGCCACTGGCAGTCCCACGTAGTTGGAGCGTTCCACAACGGTAGTCTGGTTGTTGGCGGTATTGTTGTCGTAGGCTATGGTAACGGTGGCGGAGCCGGAGTACTGATGGCTGCTGCTCTTCGGCACCTGACCGGTCAGTTCGAGGTTGTACGACACTCCGGGATAGAGGTTGCGGTTGCTGCGTCCCGTCACTTCGGTGCCGTTGATGATGGCACGTAGAGTTATAGGCGTGGAGGTGATGAGGTTACCCACGTTCTTCACCTGCAGGAACACGCGGCACGAGGGATTCTCGTTCTCTTCGACAAAGACTTTCACGGCTTCAAGGTCGGTGAATGTAGTGCCGAAGGTGCTTGTTGTGTCGTTGCCGGTGTTGATGTCGTTGGGGATGCTGAGGAAGGCCGTTACTGCCGAGTAGGCAGCCGGGCGTTGCGGCATCTGGGCGTTGAAAATGTGGTAGCCGCGTCCGAGGGCGGGTATGGTAGTGTAGCAGGTCTCGGTGACGAGGGTGGAGGTGTCGTTGTCGTAGTAGTAGCCCACGGTGAAGTTTTCCGCACGGCGTGCACCGAGGTTGTCGATGGCCAATTCCACGGTAACGAAATTGTGGTCGTATTCGCAGAGCACCACTTCGGTGGCACGAAGGTCCACTTGGTTGATGGCGGCCGAGATATGTCGCGTCAGTGTGTCGTTGTAGATGTAGTCGTCGCCAGAGAGTCCGGTATAAACATCGAGTATGGAGTTGCCCAACGGTGCGCGCACTTTACGTGCAAAGGTGTAGTTGAAGCTTTCGAGAGGCATCAGCGGGTTGCCGGTGAGAGCCATAAAGTCGATGGTCTCCGTCACAACGGTGGTGTTGAATTTGTAGGTTATCGGCATATTTGTTATGGTGTTGCTGCCGAAGTTCTTGATACGCACGGAGATGGGCAGGCTGTCGCTCGGCACCACTATCTCGCCCGGCGAGAGTATGCTCACCATACCTGCGTCGTTCTGCAGAGGTATCAGTCCATAGGCGGTGCAGGTGGAGTCGTTGCTTGTGTAGATATCGTCGTCGAGGATGGTGTAGGCGCAGATGGTGAAGGTGTCGGGCATAGTGCGTTGCACGATGAACGGCGAGCTTGTGAAACGGTACATCAGTATCTGGTCGGGAGGCAGAGCTCCGGTCCATCTGGCTTTGCGCGGCAATGCCGAGCCTTCGGGATGGTAGGCAATCTCTATCGACCGCAGCGTGTCATAGCCGAAGTTGCGTACTATTACGCGCGGTGCTATGGATTGTCCGAACTGTGGTTCGGAAGCCGCCAGCTGTATGGCTATCACACCGGCATCGATGGCGCGTTTGGCACGACCAATCTCAAGGTCGTCGATAGCGCAGCCGTCCAAAGTGCGTGCTTTAGTTCCAGCTAAAAATACGAAACGTAGCTGTACCTCCTGCGAGAAGTCGTTGCTCACTCGCGACAGCGGGTACTGGAACTGATAGTAGTTGTGTGTTGCATTGAAGCCATCGGGACTGGTGTACCAAGGCAGGGTGTCGCTCTCGTTGCCGAAACGCACCCACTTGCCAAGATAGTTGAGGTATTCCATATACATATAGGAACCCGAAACAAATTGTGCAGCAAGGTTGAAACGGATAGTGTCGGGTTTAATCTGAGCTATATCTATAATAGGTGTGTATAGGTAGCTTATGTTGCCGTAGCCAGTTACGGTTATCGGCGACACGGTGTCGGTAACCCACGCCATAGAGCCGCTGGTTGTGCCTGCGAAATGGTCTTTGTTGGGTGTTCCCCTCTGCCACAGGTTGCGGTTGTAACCGTTTGTACCTTGAGGTGCAAAGAGCATGTCGCTGACTTCGAAATCGTCGGTATAGATGAGGGTAACCACATGGAAGCGGTGGAAGATACGTCCCACGGTGTTGTTGGTCAGGTCTTGGTCGCCGCGTGTGGTGGCTTGTGCCGAGAATTCGGTGGAACCTACGGGGAAGGTGTATGCTGGCAGTGTAACGGTGGCGAAAGCGTTGGAGGCAAGGGAGCCCGTCCACAGGTAGTTGCCACGAACCATACCCGAATCGTTAGTGTAGGAGTAAGCTATGTCCACTGTGTCGATAGTGCTGCTACCGAGGTTGGCGAGTTTCAGCATTATCTGCTGTTGCGGATTGTGGTGGTCTATAATTGCGTCGTCGGGAGACAAGATTCTCATAATGGCTATGTCGGTGTCGGGACGTTCAGAGATACACACAAGGTAGTCCTGAATTTCTCCCTGTTGGATGTTAGTCACACAAGGATTTGCCACCCCTGTTCCGCCTTCTTGCAAAATGATACGCATACGCATACATCCGAGCGGTACGGTGGTGGGCACACGCACGGCGTGTTTTATTGTCTGTCGGGCAAGGATTGAGTCGCCGAACAGACGCTCACCGATCATTTCGAACACTCCGTCACGGTTCCAGTCGATATAAGCTGTTACAAAGGCTTTGGTGGTGGAGTCGTTGATTTTCTTGAAAGTCTCGCAGGTTATCATCAGCGTATCGCGTGTGCCACGGTGCAGTTTAACGGGATCCATCAAAGGATTGTCGAAATTGACAAAGTTAACATATTTACGTCCCATTGCCGGTATTGCGTTGTCGATGTTGGCGAATGTCACACGCGATATATCGAGTCCTGAGGTATCACTAACAGTCGGCGTGCAGTATTGGTTCTCGTTAATCGGAGTTACTCTGCGGCGAGCGGTGTCATTGGCGCGGGTCATCTCGTTGGAGAGGTCGGTCCAAGCCTCTATCTCGTATGTCCAGTTCTGCAGGTTGGGGAAGAACGGCAGTGTGTTGAATTTGTATATCAACTCGCCTTGTGGCGGAATGGGTGTGGTACAGGTTTCCACCACGGTCTGCAAGGTACTGTTGTTTGCAGTCTCGCGGACGAGGTAACGTACCGGTATCGAGGTGAGTGTCTGGGAGCCATAGTTCTTGATACGTACTTTAACGGTGTCGTAGTTCATGTACACCTTTGCTATAGGTTCTGTGACTTCGGCCACAGAGGCGTCATACGGAACAGGGTTGTTCACAAACACATGTATCGGGGCGTAGTAGCTTGTACAGCCAGTGCTGCTTACCGACGACAGGTAGAAAGTGGTGTCGCGGAAAAGCAGGTCGGGATGACTGTAGGTAGTAGAAGGCACGTAGTTGGACGGCGAATAGAACGGTGTGGAAATAGAATCCTTGCTCCAACGCAACGGACGTCTCTGCGACTGCGACGCGGTGAGTGTAACGAGGGTGGCGTAAGGAATAGTCTGGTCGATGCCAACGGGTGTGGCTGGAGTGTGTTTAGAAGTTACGGTAACCGACGCCGTAGTGTCGTTGGTGTAGTTGAGGTCGTGTTGCAGTTTCGCCCACGAGCGTACCGACAACTGCACATCCATAAGGGTGTCGTAGGGGTACATATCGGCATTGTGGCTGAAGGAAATCTGTCGGGATTGGCCAGTGCCGAGGTATATGTTAGTTGTGTCGCTGAAGGTGAATGGTATGTTACGCAACACAACTCCTTGTGAAAGCAGGGTGATCTCGTATCCTATCTCCAACGGATATGCGTTTGGAATCGCCTTGCGTCCCACATTGGAAACGTTGATGGAGATTGGAACATTCTTCATTCGGCAAGCCGATGTGGTTACTATAGTACTCACTGCCCTAAGGTCGTAGGCGGGATAGAGTTTGAAATCGCCTGTGCGGCAGTTGTTGGTGGAATCTTCGTCGCCGGTCATCTCAAGACATACTATAACCGATTGGGTGTCGATCATGCCGAGCGGCATATTTATATATGTAGTGTCGATGATATATTGTCCCAGTCCTATCTGCGGGATAGTCTCGATGGTGCTTGTAAGATTGGGATGTCCTACTATCTCGGCATGCCATGTGATGTTGGTCTCGGTATTGCGACCGTTGTTGTAGAAACGGGCTATCACCATAAGCGGGTCGCTCTCTACGGCTGTGGTGCTTGTAAGTACAGGGTAGATGATGTTGTCCACCGACACATCGTGCTGCAGGTGCGGAATCTCGTGCGCACCAACGCAAGGACGTATGTTCTGAGGACGTTCGTTGCTGTCGATGTCGATAGTAACCTCGTTGGTGTATTGTCCCGATTCCACGATGGTGGAGTAGGCCAGATGCAGGTCATCGATAGATAAAAAGTAAGGTATTTTCTTGAACGAATAGGCATCCTGCGAAGTGAAGGCGCGCAAGGCGGTGGTGTCGGCGCGGTTACCCTGCCAATATACGAAAGGCGTACCGTTAGTGTAGTAGTCGTTGTAGTTCGATGAGCCGATGCTCTGCATCGAATCCACATAGCAGGCATAACCGTTGCGGAAGTTGGAGAAGATGTTGTTCATCAGCTTGACGTTGAGGCTGCCCGACACTTCGAAACCGCGCGTCTGTGACGCATAGGAGCCCTCGTCAACCTTGGTGGAGTTGTAGTACACATTAACATAGTTGGAGTTGTCGATGTGCATACATGCGGAGGTGTTGACTCCGGACATATTGCCCGACAAGGAGGCCATGTTGTTGTACATCCTTATAGGATATTGCGAAGAGCCTGTGCAGTTCAGTATTTCGATACCCTGACGCGGGGCGGTGTTGGTGCCGTTGCCTTTGAGCACAACTTGGTTGCGCTGCAGGTCGAAAGCTCCGTTGTGGTTGGCCACCGAGATACCTCTCATCGAAGTGGTTACATCCCTGTTGGAACGCACTTGGTTGTGGGTAATGTCGATGGTGCTGGAGTTTTGCAGACATATGCCGCCAAACCAGAAGTTGTTGAAACGATTATCGCGGAGAGTGATGTTGTTTACGGCTGTGCCGGTGGCATAATCGTTCAAAGCGTAATAGCCTCCGTTGGTGGCGTTGCCGCGGAACAGCAGGTTGCCGCAGTTGCCTTGCAACGTTATTGCAGACGAGTTGGTGTTGTTAACCGAAGGTTTAACGGCAATGCTGTCGTTGCGGATATAAAGTTTTGACGAGTTGTTTATCACAAGGGCGGTGGCGTAGTCATCGCCAGTGGCGGCCATTGTAATTCCATCTATCGTGATGTTGCTTATATTGTCGAGTTTCACCACGTAGTTGTCGGCCGCACCAGTAGCGTCGTAAGAAAGAACAACGTCGGAGATGTTGCCGGTGGAGGATTTAATCAGAATGGGTGTGGTGTCGCTAACGCCTTGAATCTGCGAGAGCAGTATCTGCTCGTTGTAGGTTCCAGGCAGTACCTCGAGGGTTACGCTGTCGCAGATACCGCAGGTGTTGAGGGCGTTGACAGCGGAGGCGAAATCGGCGAAATATCCGCCGTTGCCTATGGTGCGCGGTGTCTTGTCGAAACAGAACAGCATGCAGCTCTGCATTGTGTCGTTGGCAGGATAGCCGTCGCCGGTGCATGATACTACGGCGTTGATGCAGTGGTTGCCGGGACCAAACACATAGTTGCCTACCAACACCTCAACAGTGTCGAGGTAGTTGGCAGTGCCACTCCAGTTGAAGGTGCTTGGTGTGCCGCCGTCCACATCCCACTGGATGGTTGCGTTTTGTATTGTCGAGATACCATAGTTTTTAAGTATCAGTTTCACAGGCTGGGTTATTCCCGAATTGTTGCCTGCAGGTGCGATGTTGGCCACGCCGAGCAGTGCCACGTCGGTGGAAGGAGCCCCTGTAACATTGACATAGAACGGCGACATCTGTCCTTCACATCCGTATGTAACAAAACCAAACCTGATGTCGGGGCGATGTGTGCTGCGTCCTGTTACGTTGGTTGCAGAGCATTGCTCTGTAGTGCTGCTTTGCGAGTACATCACCGATGTGTTGTTTGTCGCTGTGTAGGCAACACTTGCTGATCCCGAAGGCGAAAGCACTGTGTAGCACACTTGGATAACAACATTCGACACGCCGTCCCAGAAATACGGAGCGTTGAGCTGGTGCTCTACCCAGCCTTTGTTGGCATTTCTGATGGTGAGGTTGCTCTGCGAGTAAACCTGCGAAACAGGCTGCCAAGTGTTTGCTGTGGAATATGCCGAAATGGAGGTTGTTCCAAGCGATAAAGAATAGTTGGTGAAAGTGGTGTTACCTGTAAGAGTTCTTACACTGTCGAGGTGGAATGCGATGCTGGCGATAGGACGGTTGGTGTAACCCAACGAACGCATCTCCTCAGCGGTGATAAGGTACTGTTCCTTGCGGTATTTGATTCCTGAGTGATAGGGCGACGGGTATCCGGTGGCGCTAGTCGCCTCGCTTCTGCCCAATTGTACACCTGTGACGACGGTAGAGAGTCCCGATGCATAGAAAGTATCAGTTTGGTAAAGCACAGGAGTTGTGAAAGTGTAGCCAGTGTCCATGGCTGCACCATATTTGTCGTACCACACCAATGTATCGCGCAGATTGGTGGTACGTACGGTGGCAGTTGTAGCGTAGTTTATGGTTTGTGTCGAAGGGGTAACGGTGGGTCTGTCTGGAGTATATAGCGACATTACCGTTGTGCGACTGGTGTCGTTGCTGCGGTCGGAGTCTTGAGTCAATCCTTCTACCCAAGCGGTGATGGTCATAGTGCGGTCGGCGGTATGGTTGCTAAGATCGGCGAAACGATTGAAAGTATAGCTCACCGTTTGGTATGAACCAATAGGTGTGAGCACCGTTTCGGCGGGATAGGTGGTGTTGTCCACCTTGAAACGTACCGAGACGTTGGATGCGGTGTTGTTTCCGAGGTTTGTGAGTGTGATGGTTACAGGCTCGTCGTAAAGCGAACATCCTTGGTTGGGAACCGACACATCGGTGATTCCAACGTTGATGGGCGGAACGCCTGTAACTTGTATGTGTACCGACGAGCGGTAGCCTTTACAACCGTTGTCGGGGACAAGGGCGATGGAGCTCTCCACCCTACCCAGTGTCATACGGTTGGAGTTGCTGCAGACCACCCATCCGTTTCCAGTATTGTCCAAAGGATTGGTGCGGCGTATGCCGGCACTGCTGTTGGTCATCGACACATATCCCGAACAGATGCTGGCAGGGATATGCTGGTTAGCCCAAGCACTTTGGCCGATGATGTTGTTGATAGCCACAGCATCTATAAGTCCCTCTCCACGACGTTTGTAGAGCAGTCCCAGACGAGTACTGTACTGTGGTGTGAGTGTCGAGCCAAAGTGGCAAGTTACAGAATCGTTCTGCGTACCTGCCGAATACTGGAGAACAACGGCGGAGTAAGCGTCGATGGTGATAGAGGGGAAAACATACACTTTGTTGTTGAGCAGAGTGGTGCTGCTGACGGTCATAAGTGTGTCTCCGCCGATGTTGACGGGGTAGTTGCCAAGGTTGGAGATTTCCACGGCGAAGGTAGTTCCGGTGCTCATCCACGAAGGATAGGGGTTGGTAACACCGTCGCGGTCCTTGTAAATCTGCACCTCGGTTATCCTTATCTCGGGTTGTTCGTGGAAATGTGCCACGTAGAAAGTGGTGTCGCGGTACAGACGGTCGGTGGTGAAAGAGTTGCCTTTGTGGAACGGTGCTGCTCCTATGCTGTCGCTGGTGTACCAATAAACGGAGTCGGAGGATATCACCCGCAGTGTCTGACGGCTTGCGTAGGGGAAGGAGTGGTTCTGGTTGGGAATTTTAGGCAGCTGGAAGAGAGCAAGAAGCGAGGCATCGAGGGTGTCGTTGGAGTGGTCCACCTCCTGAGCAAAGGTAGTCCAGAAACGGAATTGGAACACCGAGTCGGCGCCGTTGCTCTCGGGCGAAAGGTTGGCGGTGTTGGTGAAGGTGTAATGAATGGTGTCGCCCGCCGGTATGGCGCGGTTGATACGTTCGGGAGTGGAAGGTGCCTGTCCGGCCATCTGGAACTGAATTGTGGCGGAGCCTGCTGTCACCTCATCGGTGCCGGTGTTGCCCACCACCACTTTGAAATGCTCAGCAGTGGATAGCGTACACGACGTTTCGGGGGCAAGCAGCTCGGTAATCTCGTAGTTGTATGCCAGCGGTGGGAATTCGAAAGCGCCAAGACAGGGAGGATTGGCACGTGCGCCGCCCTCTATGTCGATGTCTGTCTCGGGAATGAACAAGCCCTTGCCTTGCAGGAAACTGTTGTAGGTGCGCAAGTCGGCAGCATAGGAAGCGAGAAATACGGGGGCAAGGGTAACCGAGGCAGTGTCGCGGGGGACGTAGTTCTGCCAATCCTGCCAAAGGGTGGCAAGACCGTTGAACTGGTTGAGCATATACGAAACGGCGTTGTAGTAGTCGTTGTGGTGTATTACGTAAGTGGTATCCTGCAAAGGATTGAAATTCAAGGTGTAGTTACCCGTACCCATTGTGGTTGCGAAGATATTGTTTATGATACGCACATCGTTGAACCGTCCCGAGCCTCCGATATTAGCAGCGGAGATGTTGGTACGGTTTGGTATGTTGAGGTTCACGGCGTTGTAAACGAAGCTGAGTTTCTTCACATCGGTAACATCCACCGGCGAGTTGAAGATGCCCGTGGAGGCGTTGCTTGCCGATTCAACCATATTGTTGGCAAAAATGGCATTCTTGGTGCTGTAGCCCACCACGCCCGAAATCTTAAGGCCGTAAGCTCCGTTAGGCGAGAAAATCCTGTTTCGTGTGAAAAGTACCGAGTCGTAGCAGTAGGTAACCGAGACCACTGCCGAGGAATTGTTCTGTGTGCCGTAGAAATAGTTGGAGTCGATAACTGGGGAGTTCTGTTTTTCGAGGCGCAGAGCCACGTTTTTAGGCATGTCAAAATATGAGTAGCGAACAACGTTACCTATGGAGAGGTTGTTGGTGTCGCGGCCCACCATTTGCAGAGCCGTGGCGCCACCGCGGAAATAACATCTGTCGATGGTGATGTTGCTCATGCTGTTGCTGTTGACCAAATATGTGAGACCTGCTGTGGTGCTGTCGATAAACTGGCAACGTGTGAGTGTGCAGTGGTGGCTGTTTTGCGAGAAACGCACCAGTGCCGCGGTGCTGCCTGCCGCACGACGTGAAGTCTCGAAACGTATGCCGTTGAAGGTAACGTATGCCGAGCTGTCCATATTCAGGGCGCAGGCTTGGTCGTTGGGGACGCGTATCACCACCGAATTGGAGTCGCCGTTGAGAGGCTGGAAAGTGATGACACTCGAGGCCGAAACGCCCACAACAGGCGGCATCACCATCTGCTGGTTGTAGATGCCGGGAGCGACATTCACCGTAAGGTTGTCGTTAACGCCGCAGCGGTATAGGGCTTCGAGGAACTCGTCGATGGTGTTGTAGTCGGGGTTGGTGCCGCCAATCTGTCGTGTGCCAGCCATCGGACCGTCGCAGGCTATAAAGGTTGTGGAAGCGGTGTCGTTGTACGGCTCGTGGTCGCGGAAACGCTGTCCGGCAACGGTCATGGAGTCGGATGTCCAAGCGGTGATATGTTTGAAACCTTTGGTGAAGACCTCGGTACTGGTAACTGTTACCGCGGTGTCAGAAAGTCCTGCGAGGGTTCCCATCCAGTTGAAGCTCTGCACCGCATTGTTGTCCACTTTGAAGAAAATGGTTGTCCCGTTGACGGGATTGGTGCCGTAGTTGCGGAGTTTCACCACTATCGGAGTCTGTGTGTTGGCCGATGTCAACTGCGCCGGCGAGACTATGGAGTCGATGCCGAGGTCGAGTTTCAGAGGCTGGTTTTCCACCATGGTGAAACGCAGGTTAGGCCTTTCGGCACTCATACTTCCTGCTGTTGTTACCGACGCAAGGTTGCACCCATGCATACCGCTCGTGCCGCCGATGGTAAGATACAGCGAGTTTTTGTCCATAGCGGTCGGGAACATCTTGATACCTGTGGCAGTAACATCCGTAGTGTTGTCGTAGCACATAGCTATAAGCAAATCCTGACCGGCGTAGTAGAACGAGTCGATGGCTATCTCACCCCAACGGTTGGTACGATATTCGGTGGTTATGTTGCCGCTGAAGACGGTGGTCATATCGCCGGTATAGAATTCGTTGGATGACGAGGTGGTATGCGTTGTGTCGACGTTGAGCATCTTTATGGTCAGACTTGAGATATTGGTATTGCCGCCCGATGCCGGCTGGTAGGCCAATTTGGTGATGGTGCCGTAGGTGTAGCCTGCCGCGAGCATTGTGGCTCGGTCGTAAACATACTCCATTTGGGCGTCGGCCTTGTTGGCAAACGGATGGTCGGTGGAAACGGTGGTTGTCCCCGAAAATAGCGGTGTTTCGTTGTTCACTCCGCGCACACAGCGATAATAGGCAAATGCAGCTTCGTTGGCAGGATAAGTTATGTAGTTCTGATTGGGGGTGGAATCCTTGGCCATTATGCGGTAGCTAACCAAAGTGTCGTAGCCGCAGAAGGGAATATATCCTTCGTACTCAGACACTGTGCCGGAGATTTTGTGCATATTTGTACGATACTCCTGCGAGTAGCCAAGTTTGTAGATGATGTAGATGGAGTCGTCGTTCATGCCCTGCAATGCAGTGGTGGATATATCGGCAGCGATGCGCATATCTCGGCTGTAGGGTATCTCCATCAATGTGGGGCAGGAAAGCATGTGCAGCTGTGGCGTAGTCATCGACGAGGCACTGGCTTTCACCACAATGTTGTCGATATACCATCCATCGAATTTCTCTACTGATGAGTTTCTGAGTTGAGGCAGTACAAAGCGGATTATTATTTTTCGGTTCGACGGCTGAACGCCGTTGAAGAACGAGCTAAGTTTGAAACGCTCCTTTTTCCACCAGTTGTTGGTAGGGGTGGTGTTCTGAAGGGCATCCCACGAGGCGGAGTATGCCATATCCGAGAAAAATCCGTTGAGTTCATAGTCTCTGGAGCCGCCGCCCCAGTCCATATCGTAGTTGGAACCTGTAAGTGTAGTCCAGTTGGTCTGGTGTGCGAGACGCACCTGTATCATACCTCCCGAAGGCGGGTTTAAAAACGACTGCGCTTTCACTTTGCAGATATGCATAAATTCAAGGGTTGCGTACTGCAGGTCGGGCTGGTCGCTGAGGTCGATGGTGTCGAGGGTGATTATAGCTTCGTCGTTGGTACTCAGGTCAAGATGTATAGAGCGGTGTCCGCCGGAGAAAAGAACGGTGTCGGTACTCACATTTCCGGAACTTGTATATCCCGCAGTATCGGTAGTCTCGAAACTCTGAGAATATCGTGTATAAATCTGAGATTTTGCAGGAATGCACATAAACAATCCTACAACAGTTATCAATAATGCACGCTTTTTCATATATGTTTGCGTTTGTTTATCTTTCTGTTTTATAATAATTTATCACTATCGCCAAGAGGCTTTTCAGCCGTTTCCCGACAATAGAAAAATAACTTGCAAAGATAACGTTTTTTTTGCAAATTTCCAAATTTATATGTGTTTTAGTTTTTTTCTTCCATTCCAATTTTTTTTAAAACACATAAAAAATTCACCAATCAAAATGAAAACGACAATAACTTTACCGAATTTAAACTATTGTTTGAGAGGGAAAAACAGATGAACTATCATTTTGCAACCCGGTTGCACGAAAATCATAGTAATTTTGCAAAATCAAAAAACACTATTACCATGAACAAAAAACTAATACGTATCATCGTCACGGCGCTGCTTCTTGTTGGTGCCATTGTTGTGGAAAAGACCACCAACCTGCCCGTGTGGCAACTCCTTTTAGTTTATCTTGTGCCGTATCTGCTTATAAGCTACGACATTATCGCCGAATCGGCGGAGGGCATTGTCGAAGGCGAGCCGTTCAACGAAGACCTGCTTATGACCATAGCCACTTTCGGAGCGTTGCTCATTGGGTTCCTGCCAGGAGCCGAGACGCAGTTCCCCGAGGCGGTGTTTATCATGCTTTTCTTCCAGATTGGCGAGATGTTCGAAGATTACGCCGAGGACAAAAACCGCGATTCGATAGCCCATCTGATGGACATCCGTCCCGAAAGCGCCACCGTGGTCCGCAACGGAGCGGAGACCGAAGTGACTCCCGACGAGGTGGCCGTGGGCGAGATTATCGTCATCAAAGCTGGCGACAAGGTGCCTTTGGACGGCGTTGTGGAAGAAGGCACTTCGTCGCTCAACACTGTCGCCCTGACGGGTGAAAGCATGCCACGCAGCGTGTACGAAGGCGACACGGTGCTCTCAGGCACCATCAACATATCGGGCACGCTTAAAGTTCGTGTTACAAAGGCTTACGCCGAATCCACAGTAACAAAAATTCTCGACCTTGTGGAAAACGCCCAACAGAACAAGTCGAAAAGCGAGACCTTCATCACCCGTTTTGCAAGAATATACACTCCTGTGGTGGTGTGCGCAGCCGTGCTGCTGGCGGTTGTTCCGCCTTTGGCGAGCGGTGCTTTCGCCCAGAATTTTGCCACATGGCTCTATCGCGCCCTGATGTTTCTCGTGGTGTCGTGTCCCTGCGCACTGGTGGTGTCGGTGCCGTTGGCATTCTTCGGCGGCATTGGCAAGGCATCGCGCAACGGCGTGCTGGTGAAAGGCTCCAATTATATGGACGCCCTTGCCAAACTGGGCACCGTGGTGTTCGACAAAACGGGAACCCTAACCCGTGGCGAGTTCGAGGTGGTTTCGGTGCATCCCAACGAGATGGACGCCACGGAGCTGCTGCATCTTGCCTCGCATGTGGAGCATTACAGCAAACACCCCATAGCCGTGTCGCTGAAAAACGCCTACAAGTCCGAGTGCAACGACTGTTCGGTGCAGGACATCGAAGAGGTGGCGGGACAGGGCATGCGCGCCACTGTGAACGGTGCCACCGTTTGTGTGGGCAACGCACGTATGATGGAAACCCTCGGGGTGGAATATGACCATGTCGGCGGAACGGTGGTGCACGTGAGTGTGAACAACCGCTATGCCGGACATATAGTGGTTTCGGACCAAGTGAAAGAGGATGCCGCACAGAGTCTCGGCGAATTACGGCAAACTGGTGTGGAAAAAATTGTGATGCTCACCGGCGACCACGAGAAAGAGGGTGGGGCAGTGGCCAAGCAACTCGCTGTGGACGAATACCATGCCGAACTGCTGCCCGCCGACAAGGTGGAGCATCTGCGTCAGCTTATCGCCACTCCCCACAAAGGCACAGTGGCTTTTGTCGGCGACGGCATCAACGACGCTCCCGTGCTGGCTCTTGCCGACGTGGGCATTGCCATGGGCGCCCTCGGTTCCGACGCGGCTATCGAAGCCGCCGACGTGGTGGTGATGGACGACAACCTTGCCAAAATACCTTTGGCTATACGTATAGCGCGTAAGACGGTGAGGATAGCCACCGAGAACGTCTGGTTCGCCATTTCGGTGAAACTGCTGGTGCTGCTGCTTGCCGTACTTGGCGTGGCACTGCTGTGGATGGCGGTGGTGGCCGACGTGGGAGTTACCGTGCTGGCGGTGCTCAACGCGATGCGACTGCTGAAAAAATAACCATAAATGATGAGTGCTTTTTCGGTTTTTATTTCGTAACTTTGCACATCATTAGCAAAGGATATGGAACAGCAGAAATACGTGGAAATACTTGAGCAACACGACGTTAAGCCCACAGCCAACCGGTTGTTGGTGCTTGGCTTTTTGTGCGGTGCCGACAATCCTCTGTCGCTGAAAGAGATAGAGGACAGGGTGGAATCCATCGACAAGTCGGGGGTGTTCCGCACCCTGACGCTGTTCCGCGAACATCATCTTATACATGTGATAGAGGGCGCTGAAAACGGCGTGCGCTACGAGCTTTGCCACGACCATAGCGATGAGTCGGACAACGACCAACACCTGCATTTCTACTGCGAGAACTGCAAAAAGACCTTCTGTCTGGAAACTCCTATCCCCGATGTGCCTCTGCCCGAAGGCTTCGACGCCCACTGCGGCAACTATATGATAAAAGGCATCTGCCCCAAGTGCGGGAAAAGGAATTGATAATTAGTAATTAGCAGTTAGTAATTAGTAATTGTTTTCGGATGTTAGGACAATCGGATAATCTGTCAATCTGAAAGTCTATACAGTTGAACAACTAAACAATTCAACGATTAAACAACTTAACTCCTTCACAACTTAACAACTTCACTATTCTCTGCCGTGGCTCACGCTGTGGAAGAAACTTATTTTGCAAGTCCCTCCATATAGTCCATCAAGGCTTTGACGGGTGGCAACAGATCAGGATTCAGAGTGCGCAAATGGTGGAAGTTGCCGTTGATGCTATATTCGAGATAAGTGTTTTTCGGACAGGTTGTCCTCAAAACACACGCCTCTTCATTGTTATAATGTTGGGCTTCAACATTTTCTACCAAATGGGAAAGAGTGTTTAGTTCTTCCTCTTTAAGGGCACGCGAAATATGTTTGCCTCGTTTGCCTTCGTAATATATTTTTCCTTCGTCCACTCGGATGAAATAAAGCAGACCTAAATCATAGCGAGAGAAACGTATTGCAAGCTGTTGTCTCTTGGGCACTGCGAGGCTTGGCTCTCCCTCTTTTCCCAAACTGTTGCAAAGAAATTTTGAAGTCTGGGCAATTTCCATTACAGGTGTGAGAACGTCAACATGGTAACCATAGTGATAATATGGTTTGTTCCACTTCGGCAAAGGAACATACGTCTTTGTTGTACGACGAGGACGACGACTCAAAGATGTGTCAAAGCCGTAATGATAGTTTTCCAGTTGACACAACGGATAGTAAAGAAAGGCATATTCCTCTGGGTTGCGGTGGTAGCAGCTGTCGAGGTAGATAAAAGCACTGTCGCCGGCATGTTTGAACGTCTGCCATGTGGGCATCCAATGCAAATTGAAATCGTAGTAGAACAAACTCCCCAACGCAAGCAGGCTGTCATCGTTGGAAAGGGATTTGTGCAACTGTGCCACACGAGCTATAAGCAGGCTGTCCTTTTGCGCCACGCTGGCAAACGGCACTCGGCTGAAATCCATGTGAAGCGGCACTATGGTGTCGGACTCAAGGGTGGCACCAAAGTACATGATTGGCGAGTGATACCATCCGCCACCATATTCGTTTGAGTAAACGATATAACACGCGGTGCCACCTGGAATGTTGTCGAAATAAAAAACTTCTTTATTATAGGAAGATGCTTCTTTGTCGATTCGTCCTTTGATGGCAGTGTCAACACCGTTTACATACAAATAATAGCCTTCAGACTTATAAAAAATAGAGCTTATCCAATTTCCGTCGTCGGGTCTGGCGGTAACTTTCAGTGGCAAACGGCGGTGGCGCAGATGTATAGTGTCTAGCACGGTGTCGGCGGTTATGTGCAGAGGGATGGTTTCGGACTGGTAACCCGCTATGGTTATGTGCAGTGTATAGTCGCCTTTTGGTGCGACGAACTTGTTTTCCCGATGGTTAGGATGGGGAAAACATGTTTTTTCTTCAAGCCAATTTTCTTTTTGCAGGGTGGCGGTGCCATCTCCTTGAATTGTTCCTTCAGGCAGACTGTCGCGCACTGTAAACTCTATGGTATGGACATTTCGTTTGTAAATGTTGGAAACAAAATTATATAACGGCGCTGTTCGCGACAATGATCCTGGACGGAAACACGACACACTTCGATAGCCCTTTTTGTCGGCCACTTCGAATTTATAACCACTTGCATCAATAGCAGGACCGCCACCGATAAGTTCATGCTCTTTTTTAGCGTCAAGTGTTTTGAGACATTGGCGCAGGGTGTCCAATTCCTTACGGTTGAGGCGGATGCTAAAGTATCTCTTGAATATCTTTATATATCTGGTGTCGTCGTAAAATGTCACATACATACTGTCGCCCTCTATTCGGAAAGCGCTGTATTTACCCCACCCGCCTATAATGCTCATACGCACCACCTGTCTGTTGGGCAGCGGTGAAGCAAGATCCCTTTCGCCCATCCTCAACAAATCTGGGTCGTAGCCGGGGGAGTTGGTGTCGAATTTGCTGAAATCCAACTCACCTTCCACCTGCGCCACTGCTGTTGTACTTAAGGCAAATACAAGTGCCGCAATATATAAAAGCCTCTTTTTCATGATTGTATATTTCGGTGCAAAAATATAGTTTTTTTTCAAATTATCGGCTCATTGTGAGCTAAAAAATGCATAAATCGAACAAAATTTGAGCCGATTCTTAAAAACCATTTCATATAACACATTGATTGCCGGAGGATAACAGTTAAACAACAAAACAATTCAACTTTCAACTCTCAACTTTCAACTTTCAATTCCCCACCGTTTCTCCGAAGGCAAGCACGGCGTTTCGAACACACTCGTCGCAGGAGCATAGCGGACGGCCGTTTTCAACTCCTTTGATAGTCTTGCAGACGGTGGCGCCGCACTTTTGTGCGAAACTTTCGGAGATCTGTCGCGCCAAGCGCATACTGCCGTTGCCTTTGCTTACGGCACCCGCCATCAGCACTGCGCCCACAAGAGCCCCGCAGTTGCCTTCCATATTGCCCATACCGGCACCAAATCCGGCCGAAATTTCGGTGAGCCGTTCGCGGTCGAGGTCGGTGAGTTCGGCCAGAGCCGCCGTAACAGCCTGACAGCAGTTGTAACCTTTGTGCTTGTATTCAAGAGCCTTGTTTGCAAGAATTTCTATGTCCATATTTTGATTATTTTGGTTTTGCAAAACTACGTTTTTTTTCTGATAATGGCAAACTCAAAAATATGAAATGTTAAAAATAATATCAAAAAAACAGCGCTTTGTGTTGTAATTTGTTGATAATCACCCTGCGAGAATATGTTATGCTCAGGGAGGCCAAGAATTGTGAAAAAGTTTTTTTGAAATGTCAAAAAAAAAATGTACATTTGCAGTTGCGTATGTAAGCAGTTAATAGTTAATCATTGCAAAAGTTAAACAAATGCGAAAACTTATACTGTTGATGATGTTATTTGTTGCGACCTATGCTATGGGAGCGCAATATAAAACGCTGAATTTCAGTACTGCAGGATGCGAGGCTGGTGACTCGCCTCTGTGTTTTCAATCATTACTTTTATCTGGACAAAATACTATCGACGACACTATTTACCGTACTATTTGTGCCGGCGGTCGGTTCGACACCAACAACTCCACCTATCGTTTGCCTGGAATATACTCACAGACTTGGTATGATACCGGAAATCAGGAGCATACGCTATATATCGACCTTGCGGTGAACGACACCTTGCGCGACACCATACGTCGTACCATCTGCGCCGGCGGCCGTTTCGACACCAACGGCGTAACATACCGTCTGCCGGGCACCTACACCCAGCGTATGCGCGAAGCTGACAGCTGCTACCACAATCTTGTGATTTTTATCACTATTAATCACAATCCCCCTGTAGTAGCTCATTTTTCTGGCGACACGGCTATCTGTTTTGGACAAACAGCAAATATAAATGTCTTTGGCGGCG
>JAEEGF011541404.1_pt1 | contig 50115 bp, 35 predicted proteins | sample 9134171 | NCBI WGS metagenome assembly JAEEGF01 (sample SAMN16246542, study PRJNA631951) | gut metagenome | biome: gut microbiome; feature: rumen; material: AP-attached | host: Bos | place: Iran: Karaj | collected 2018-10
TATAGGTGCCGCCGGAATAGAAGTTCATACTACAAGCGAAATAGGAAGCGGAGCCGTCGAGCTCTGACGACCAGTAGTATCCGTAGCGCCCGTCGTTGTTGAGCCCCTCGTTGTCGTATAAGCCGGCTGCGGGCAGGAAGATGCTCTTGCTGTTGAGCTTACTGGTTACCAACAAGCCACCGACACCGTTCCTGGTTGTGAAGCTTGTCTGGGTGTACTCCTCGTCGTACAGTTCATAGAACTCCGACATGCCCGGCATCTGCCATTCGGTGCCCCATCTGGCGATGGCGGCATCGTCCTCGGGATTAAGGCTTCCAAGGTAGTCTTGGAAACCGGAGCCTTCGTCGCAATTATACTTTGTTATGTTATAGTACTTACCGTCGAGGCAATATTTGTAGTTGAACCAGCTGAACGATTCCTTAGGTTGCGTTTCGCCCCAGGCGAAGTAGCTGCCGTATTCTTCGGGTGTTTCCGCACCGATGTTGCATGTTGCCCATAGGGTGCCGCTGGGCAAGCCGAGGTCAACATACTCACACTCGTGATAGTCTGTTTCGCTGAAAGTGATGTCGGCCACTTCCGAGAGGTTATAGACCACCGTCTTCTCACCTTTCATTTTCACCGTAACCGATTGGGCCAAGGCCATCTGCGCACTTGCCACCAGAAGCAAGAATGCGAAAAAGAATCTCTTATCCATATCTTTGTTATTTTAGTGTTCTTAATGAGGAGTTATATATTGTGTCTCTGAAAGTCAAACGTGATGTTGCCCGAAAGCACGTGTGAAGTTTGGCAAATCCACACGAGATGTTTGGCAAATCCACACGAGATGTTTGGCAAATCCACACGAGATGTTTCCCGCCTCTGCGGGTCGGGGGAGTCAACTACCGGCTATTAACAGGACGCACGGTGAACCCGTTATACCAGTATTGATAGTCGTTGGCATTTATATACTGGGGCGCGTAGGCTATCATATTCTGCACTCTGTAGCCGTCGGCATAGACCGTTGACGTCCAGTAGTAGCATCGCCATCCATCATATTGCGTCCTTGTTATGCGACCTGCAGCGGGGAAGAAGAGACGCTTGGAGATGTCCTGCTTGTCAACGAAAAGCACACCGGCGATATTTGTATAGTCGGGTTCGTAAGTCTGATCCTTGTCGAGCCAGTAGATACCGCCTGTGGTCACCTTGCCCGTAAGCGACGTCAGTCGCACATTGCCCATACTGCCAGAGTAGCAGGCCTCTTCGAGTGCCTTGAAGTCCTCCGGTGTCGGTGTGCGCCATTCGCCTCCCCATTTGGCCGTGGCCACATCATGTGTTGCGTCCAAAGTATTGCTTGTGTAGGAAGGATAGACACTGGAATCGTAGTATCCGTTTGTGTAACCGTTCTTCCAAGAGAAGGATGCGGCTCCTCCCGAGGTGTGGACGATAGAGGCATAGCGCGGCTCCGTCTCGCTCCATGCGAAGTAGTCGCCGCAACAAGTCTCCCAAGAGCCTGCCACGGTCGTCGCGCCCACATTCATCGTTGCCCACTTCTTCCCGCCGATCTCAACGCATTCATGGTTGTCAACCACAGTGTTTCTCGTCACCCTTACTCGGCATTCGGCATACACACCGCTGCCGTCCGTAGCACGGCAAGTGATGGTGCATGTGCCTGGTGAATCTGCAAACACATAAACCCCATCCTCATCTTGAATGACGATAGCAACAGATTCATCGCTGCTTTCCCAGATTAAAAGAGGGTTCGTGGCATTGGAAGGCAAGACAGTTGCCTTAAGGTCTGATTCATCACCAACAGAGAGAATGAGTCGCGTCTTGTCCAGTTCAATACCCTTGACAGGGACAAACACAACAGGGCGGACACTTTGTCCGCATTCGCGAAAAATATTCCCATCAAAATAGAATCGATCACTGCGAAATGAAATACATTTAGCAATCTCAGTTTCGACAAGTTGTCGCGTCCAGTAGTAGCCCACAGAATTCTCGTTAATAAGCCCTCCCGTGCCCATTTTACGGCCCGCGGCGGGAAGGAAGATGCTTTTCCCATTACTCTTACTTGTAATCAAATAACCCTTAACGCCGTTCTGCGTTACCCACTCTGTTGTGGTGTACTCACTGTTTAACAGTTCCTCATACTGTTCCTGATATGGCGTCATCCAATTGCTGCCCCAATTGGCAGTTGCGGCATCGTCTTCTGGCAAGAGTTCTGTCAAACCGTCCACAAAGCCATCATACCCGTCACTGCTGTTTGTGCAGTATTTTGTCCAGTCTCCAGAAGCAAAATATTTGTATGACGTCCGCAGATAGTCATCTTTCGGCGCCGTCTCGCCCCATGCAAAGTAATCGCCGTATTCTTCGGGGCTGTTGGCGCCCACGTTACATATTGCCCACAGCGTGCCAGAGGGCAAGCCAAGGTCGACATACTCTCTGCCATTGATTATATTACTCTTCACCGTCACTTGGCACTGCGCATATACGCCGCTGCCGTCCGCAGACCGAACGGTTATGGTACAGGTTCCGGGCGAGTTGGTCGAAACATAATGTGATTCTTCTCCGGTGACACTGTTCGTCGAAGTCATAAGATAAGCGACAGTCCCATCACCGCTTATTTCCCAAGAGACATAAGGGTTCTCGGCATCTTCCGGCAATACCGTACACGAAATAGGCATCGTCTCGTTAACCCCAAGCTTCATCTCGGTGCAGCTCAACTCAATCGAAGAAACCATGACGGAAGGAGTGTAACGAATCGGACGAACAGGTAAGCCCATGTAACGGATGCCACTCGACACCATGACGCCAAAAGACTGGCTGAAGTCCAATGTGTGAGCGGCACGAGAGCCAGTATTCACAAGCGAACGAGACCAGAAGGAGCCCAATGCTCCCTCGCTTTCGGATATCCATCCGTAACGTTGGCCGGCAGCAGGAAGGAAGATGCTGTTGCCGTTCTTCTTGCTGGTTATCTTCAAGCCAATGACATCGTTCTGGCTTGTCCATTCGTTACTTGTGAATTCCTCGTTGATAAGTTCTTCCATCTGCTTCTTGCTCGGCATACGCCATTCGCTGCCCCAAATGACTGTCGCAGCGTCGTCCTCTGCATCAAGGAAGGTTTTGCCGTCAATAGAGCCCTCGCTATAACGGGTGCAATACTTGCTCATTGAGTAGGTTTGAGGGATACAGAACTTATAGTATTCGAAGTTGAAGACGCCATTCCCCTCCGTATCGCCCCAGGCAAAGTATGTGCCGTAATCTTCCGGAGTATCAGCGCCGATGTTCGTCGTTGCCCATAGCGTGCCGCTTGGCAAGCCGAGGTCAACGCATTCGTGATAGGTTTTCTCGGAAAAGACGAGGCTATCCACCTCAGATAAATTGTAATGGACAAGCGTGTTGTCTTTCAACCTAATAGCTACCGACTGCGCCCATGCAGCCTGCCATCCTGCAATAATCAAAAACAGGATTGCCAAATAAGTCTTTTTCATAACCTATATCTTTATTGATTAATAATGTTTCTCCTTGCAAAGATAGAGGAAAAAGTTCATAATACAAGTCATTAGACATATTTTTTCTCTTTTTGTACTTTTTTTTCTTACGATTACGAATTAAATTGTATACCTTTGCACGACAAAAGAAACCAATCAACCCATTTTATCATGAAAAAGAAGAACCTCGAGACCATCTGCATCCACGGCGGATGGAAGCCCAAGAAGGGTGAGCCTCAACAACTTCCCATCTATCAAAGTACAACCTACCGCTACGAGACGAGCGACCAGATGGCCCGTCTCTTCGACCTCAAGGACAGCGGCTACTTCTATACCCGCCTTGCCAACCCGACGAACGATGCCGTCGCCCAGAAGATTGCGGCCCTCGAAGGCGGCGTCGGCGCTGTGCTGACGAGCAGCGGACAAGCGGCGAACTTCTACGCCATCTTCAATATCTGTCAGGCTGGCGACCATTTCATCACCGCCAACACAATATATGGCGGCACGTTCAATCTCTTCGGCGTGACGCTCAAGAAACTCGGCATCGAGTGCACCTTCGTTGACCCCGATTGGGACGACGAGCGCATCGAGGCTTGCTTCCGCCCCAACACGAAATGCTTCTTTGGCGAAACCATCTCTAATCCAGGCTGCAATGTGTTCGACATCGAACGCTTTGCCAAAATGGCTCACAAGCATGGCGTTCCTCTCATCGTCGATAACACCTTCGCCACACCTATCAACTGCCGTCCCTTCGAATGGGGCTGCGACATCGTGACGCACTCCACGACGAAGTACATGGATGGTCATGCCACTCAAGTTGGCGGCGTAGTTGTCGATAGCGGCAACTTTGATTGGGAGACATGCACACACAGACCCACCCCCAACCCCTCCCTTGCAGGGAGGGGAGAAGATAGCTCTGCAGCAGAAATGGTAGCTGCTCCTCTCCCTACAAGGGAGAGGCTGGGAGAGGGTCGGTATCCTGGCCTCTGCACGCCCGACGAGTCCTATCATGGTCTGACCTATACGAAGGCTTTTGGCAAGATGGCCTACACCACCAAGCTTGTCGCCCAACTGATGCGCGACCTCGGCAGCATTCCCGCTCCCCAGAACTCCTTCCTGCTCAACCTCGGACTGGAAACGCTCCACCTCCGCATGCCCCGTCATTGCGAGAACGCGCAGAAGGTGGCCGAGTGGCTCGAGAAGAATCCCAAGGTGGGATGGGTGAACTATGCAGGTCTGCCCTCCAACAAGTACTATGCTTTGGCGCAAAAGTACATGCCGAAGGGCACTTGCGGCGTTATCGCCTTTGGCTTGAAAGGCACGAAGGAAGAGGCCATCCGCTTCATGGACAACCTCGATTTCATCAGCATCGTGACGCATGTGGCCGATGCACGAACCTGCGTCCTGCACCCTGCAAGCCATACTCACCGACAGCTCAGCGACGAACAGCTCAGGGAAGCCGGCATTGCGCCCGACCTGGTTCGACTGAGCGTTGGCATCGAAAACGTGGAAGACATCATTGCCGACCTCGAACAAGCCATGGCGAAGATGTAAAGACAAAAAAACCTCCCGACCAAGCGGGAGGTTTTTTATATTAAGTTAATTAGTCTTAATTGTTTTTGCCGTTTGCGCAAGATTGCGTATCTTTGTCAGACAAAACGAGCAAAATGACCATGAACAACAGTCAACAGGCTATGACAGACAAGCTAAGGGCTACAGATTGCTGTAAGCTCACGAAGGGCGTTGCCCCTCGCCTCTTGTCCATTGTCTGCTGTCTGTTGTCCGTTGTCGCGTTGACATCTTGCAAGAGCCAGTATATGGTGAAAGGCTCCTCGAATGTGGATGAACTGGAGGGCAAGGTGTTGACGCTCAAAGTCTATGTGGACGGCGAGATGAAAAGCATCGACTCGACGAGAGTGGTGCACGGACGCTTCTCTTTCGGAGGCAACATGGACTCCATAATGCTGGCCAACGTCTTCTTGGGAGACCTGAGCCTGAGACCTATCGTGCTGGAAGAGGGAGAGGTCAGTTTACAAATCGGCGAGACACAACAGACTGCTACGGGAACGCCTCTCAACGACACGCTTTCCGGCTTCATCCAGCGCAAGACCCAACTCGATGCCAGAATGGCAGAGCTGCCACATCTTGAGGCGCAGATGATTATGAATGGAACGAACGACGATGAGAGGATATTCGAACTCACCAAGCAGTCGAAGCAGTTAGCCGACGAGAACGACCAACTCGTCACCCACTTCATACGCGCGAATTATAATAATGTACTCGGTCCAGGCATCTTCATGATTCTGACCAGCAGCCTGCCCTACCCTATCCTCACGCCTCAGATAGAGGAAATCCTGACGCACGCCACGCCATACTTCCTGGGACATCCTTATGTTAAGGAGTACATCGAGAAAGCCAAAGAATACAACGAGAAAACGAAGGGGTACTGATGCCATGAAGATTCTTTACCGACTTTACCAAATCCTTATTGCCTTGCCAATCATCATCCTGACGACAGCCCTGACTGCCATCGTCACCATCATCGGCTGCACTCTCGGCAAGGCAAGGACGTGGGGATACTATCCTGCAATGGTTTGGAGCAGGCTGATGTGCCGCGTGATGCTCTTGCCTGTTAAGGTCGAAGGGCGTGAGCTGTTGGACAAACGGCAGTCTTACGTCTTCGTGGCCAACCACCAAGGTCCCTACGACATCTTCCTCGTCTACGGCTTCCTGGGGCGCAGCTTCCGCTGGATGATGAAGAAATCATTACAAAACATCCCGCTTATAGGCAAGGCCTGCGAGAGCGCCGGGCATATTATGGTCGACAAGAGTGGCCCGAAAGCCATCCACAAGACCTACGAACAAGCCAGAAATGTGTTGCAAAATGGCGTTTCATTGGCCGTGTTTCCCGAGGGAGCCAGAAGTTTCACAGGCCACATGGGGAAGTTTCGCAGAGGAGCATTCCAGTTGGCGGACGAGTTGAGGTTGCCCGTCGTTCCTGTCACGATAGACGGCAGTTTCGATGTCCTGCCCCGTCAGAAAGGCATCAATTTTGTAACCTGGCACAGGCTTCGTCTCGTCATTCATGCCCCGATCATGTCCGAAGAGCAGGGACCAGAGGCAGTTCAGCGCACCTTGGAACAAAGCTATGAATGCATCATGCAAGACCTCCCCGAAGAGTATCAAGGTTTCATCGAGAACCCAGACCAGTAAAGGTTTTTCAGAATATCTATCAAGGACTCCTGTTATGAAGAAAGCAATCATCACCCTTATGCTCGCCTTCACCTCAATGGTAGGCTGGGCACAGAAGAGCAATTACACCATCAAGGCCGACATCACCCCTATGGTTGAGGAAATGGCAAAGCATAATGTCGTCATCGACACCTTCTATCTGGCCGACTACGGCAGTCAGAAGCCGATTACAAAGAAATATGCTCTGAAAAACAACAAGATTGACATGAAGGGCAAGGTCGGGAAGCCTCTGCTTGCGGCACTGGAACTGAGGATGAGAATTACCGGAGGTGTGCGCACAAACCACATTCCGTTTATTCTCGAAGCAGGTAATATCACGATTAAAATGGACGGCCACTCATGTATCGTTGCTGGTACGCCATTGAACGATGCGCTGTCTGGTGTCACCAGAGAGTATGGGCAAGCGCATCAGGATGGCGATTCAGGCAAAGCCCGTCAACTCCTCAGGGATTACATCCTCAAACATCGTGACGACCCCACTGCCGTACTGATGCTGACGGCAATGGAGCACTCGACCACAAACGATGCCAAAAACGTATTGGCACTCATCGGACAATGCAGCGAGGAAGTCCAGCAGCATCCTATCACCATTCAGTTTGCCCAAAGGCTGAACACCCAGATAAACAGTCCCAAAGAGGGCGACAAGTTCAAGGACTTCGCCGTGGAGTACGATGGCAAGACCACTCGCTTCAGCGATTATGTGGGGAAAGGGCAGTATGTGCTCGTTGACTTCTGGGCCTCTTGGTGCGGCCCTTGCCGTGCGGAAATCCCCAATCTGATTGCCGCCTACAATAAATATAAGGAGAAAGGACTCGTCGTGCTTGGAGTCGCCGTCAGCGACAAACCAGAAGCTACACTGAAAGCCATTAAGGATGAAAAGATTCCCTATCCACAAATCATCAATTCGCAGCAGATAGCCACCAACCTTTACGGCATCAGAGGCATTCCCGAAATCATGCTCTTCGGCCCTGACGGCACGATTCTCAAGCAAGGCCTGCGCGGCAAGGACATCGAAAACAAATTAGCAGAAATCTTCAAATAGATTCCTCGCAGATTAAGAAAACTTAATATGGTGAAAAGATTATTTTTGATTCTACTTCTGTTGCCGATGTTGGCTTTTGCTGAGAATGGCACCATCCAGTCAGGCAAAATATGGCCCGATGAGGACGGTAATCACATCAACGCTCATGGCGGAGGCATCTTGAAATACAACGGCACCTATTATTGGTTTGGCGAACACAAGTCCGAACATACTAGCAGCGCCCTTGTAGGAGTCACTTGCTATAGTTCCAAGGACTTGCTTCACTGGCACAACTGTGGCGTTGCGCTCAGCGTAACTGACGAAAGGGGGCACGACATTGAGAGGGGCTGCGTTCTGGAGCGTCCGAAGGTTATATATAATAAGGAAACGAAGAAGTTCTGCATGTGGTTCCACCTCGAACTGAAAGGGCAGGGCTATAATGCAGCCCGCTATGGAGTGGCGGTTTCCGAACGTCCTGAAGGCCCCTACGAATTCCTCTACTCTCAGCGAGCCAACAAAGGCACTTGGCCCATAGAGTTCGGAGAGAAGGAAATAGCATCCGCAAATGCGCTGAACATGGCCGATTTCAAGGAAGGATGGACGCCTGAATGGCTCGAAGCCGTAGGAAAAGGGCTCTTTGTGAAACGCGATTTCAAGACGGGTCAGATGTCGCGAGACATGACGCTCTTCGTGGACGATGACGGCAAGGCCTACCACATCTTTTCCTCAGAAGAAAACCTGACCCTGCATATTGCCGAACTGACCGATGACTATCTGCACCACTCAGGCCGCTACACCCGAGTAGCTCCTGCCGGTCACAACGAGGCACCCGCCATCTTTAAGCACGACGGCACCTATTGGATGATTACCTCAGGTTGCACAGGTTGGGACCCCAACGAAGCCCGCATGTTCTCTGCTCCAAGCATCTGGGGACCGTGGACACAACATCCCAATCCCTGTCGCGGTCCTCTAGCAGATAAGACCTTTGGCGGACAAAGCACTTTCATCCTTCCTGTCAGTTCAGGGGACAAGACTCAATACATCTTCATGGCCGACATTTGGCGCCCCCGCCATCCCTGCGACGCACGCTACATTTGGCTCCCCATCGAATTCGAGGACGGCAAGCCCGTCGTTCGTTGGCGCGAAGAATGGAGCCCTTTTTGAAAAGTCGGGGAGCACTTTATTTTAATTCTGCGCACCTGAGTTGACGACTGGATGAGCTGGCTCGTCGGCACAAAGCACTACAAGAAGGTTGCTTACCATAGCGGCCTTCTTTTCTGTGTCAAGCTCCACAACATTCTCCTCCTTCAGTTTGTCCAAGGCCATCTTCACCATGCTCACAGCACCATCCACAATCTTCTCGCGGGCAGTAATGATGGCTGCGGCCTGCTGCCGACGAAGCATGACGGCAGCAATCTCTGGAGCGTATGCCAGATAGTTGATGCGCGCCTCAGTCACTTCGAGGCCGGCCATCGCCAGACGCTCGTTCAGTTTGGTGGTCAGCACATCGTTTATCTCAGCAGCACCACTGCGCAGAGTAATGGTCTCGTCCTCCTTCGTATCCTCGTTGTCGTAGGCATACATACCAGCCACTTCGCGAAGAGCGGAGTCGCTCTGCACGGCAACGAACTTCTCGAACTTGTTCATGCGAGCTGTGGAGGAGTTGCCCACTTGTGAGCCTGCAGCATTGGATACGTCGGTATCAATGTCGAAGATGGCTTTATAGGTATCCTTCAGTCTCCAAACCACGACGAGACCGATGAGGATGGGATTGCCCATCTTGTCGTTCACCTTGATGGGTTCGGCGTTCAGGTTACGGGCACGCAGGCTTACATTCTTGACGCCCATGAACGGGTTCAGCCAATAAAAGCCCGTCTTGCGGAAGGTACCCACATAGCGGCCGAAGAAAGTCATTACCTTTGCCTGGTTTGGCTCCAGCATAGAGAAGCCGCAGCAGCATATAATACTTGCTATGAGCAGCAAAGCAGAGAGAACAAATAAGTAGGCGCAGCTGTGCCCACGTTCGCTCTCTACAATACCCGATATGAAACAGAAAACCGTAAGACACCAAAGCAGGATGTCGATGAAAATCATGAGGAAACCATTCAGATAACCACCCTTGAACTCAAATTCCTTGTCTGTCCTTTCCATAATAGCATTTGTCATTTAAAGATTGAAAAATTGAAGATTGAAAATTGAAACATTCGCCATTTACCTTTTGTTCTCCCATGAGAGGGAACCAAAGGGGGGCTCCCATTTCTCTCCTCCCCCTTGGGGAGGTCGGGAGGGGCTCCTTTTTCTTCTGCAAAGGTAAGACAAATATCGCTTCCCTCCAAATTTACAGGCAGGAACTTGAAAATAAGCATAGGCTTTTCTTATTTTGAATTTAGTTATTTTGATTTTTGAATTAAAAGTCGTAATTTTGCAGGGCATAATTGAATTGTGAACAAAGAATTATGAATTGATTCAAATGACGCTGAAAGATACTTCCTTCGTGGACTTGATGCTCAAGCGGGTGTACAATGTCCTGATTGTCGCGAATCCCTACGACGCCTTCATGCTCGAAGACGACGGACGAGTGGATGAGAAAATCTTCTCCGAGTATGCTAAGCTCGGACTTCGCTTTCCGCCTCGCTTCCTGCAAGTGACCAATCGAGAAGAAGCCGAAGCACAGATGGCCAACGGCGGCATCAACCTCGTCATCTGTATGCCTGCAGCCGAGGACAACTCGGTGTTCGACATCGCCAGAGACATCAAACACGACTACCCATCCGTCCCCATCGTGGTGCTGACGCCTTTCTCGCATGGTATCACAAAACGCATGCAGAACGAGGACCTCAGCGTCTTCGAATATGTCTTCTGCTGGTTGGGCAACACGGAACTCCTGCTCTCCATCATCAAACTCATGGAGGACCGCATGAACCTAGAGCACGACATACGGTCGGCAGGCGTGCAGATGCTGCTGGTCGTGGAGGACAGCATCCGCTTCTACTCGAGCATTCTGCCTACGCTCTACAAGTTCGTACTGCAACAGAGCCTTGAGTTCGCCACCGAAGCCCTCAACACGAGCCTCGAGATGCTGCGAATGCGAGGACGCCCGAAGATAGTCCTTGCCCGCAACTACGAGGAAGCATGGGAACTCTACAACCAATTTGCAGACAACACTCTGGGCGTCATCAGCGACTGCCGATTCCCGCTCAAAGCAGGAGGAGAGAAGGATGAAGAGGCTGGCTTCAAGCTCCTCAGTGCCATCAGAGCCAATGACCCGTATGTCCCCCTTATCCTCGATTCCAGCGAGAGCGACAAAGCAAAACTTGCAAAGGAATGTCACGCAAGCTTCATCGACAAGAACTCTAAGAAGATTGATGTTGACCTGCGCGACCACCTGCGAGACTACTTTGGCTTCGGCGACTTCATCTTCCGCGACCCGGACACGATGGAGGAAGTGGCGCGGCTGCACAACTTGAAGGACTTGCAGAACAACATCATGACTTTGCCCACGCGAAGCCTTCTCTACCATATCTCTCACAACAATGTGAGCCGTTGGCTTGCCTCTCGTGCGCTCTTCCCCATCTCTGAGTTTCTGAAAGGCATCACATGGGAGAGCCTGCAGGACGTCGATGCACACAGAGCTATCATCCTCGATGCCATCGTGGCATACCGAAGGATGAAGAATCAGGGCGTTGTGGCTGTCTTCCAGAGGGAACGCTTCGACCAATACAGCAACTTCGCCCGTATTGGTGAGGGAAGTCTTGGAGGCAAAGGCAGAGGCCTCGCATTCATCGACCACTTGTTGGGACGACATACCGACCTCAATGAGAGAGAAGGTGTCACGGTCTGCATTCCCAAGACCGTTGTGCTCTGTACCGACATCTTCGACGAGTTCATGGACACGAACGACCTCTATCAGCTGGCACTCAGCGACATTCCCGACGAGGAAATCCTCAAGCACTTCCTCCGGGCACGACTCCCAATGCGACTGGTGGGCGACATGGAAGCCTTCCTCGATGTCGTGGCAGGACCTATCGCGATACGTTCTTCAAGCCTCCTCGAGGACTCGCACTACCAACCCTTCGCTGGCGTTTACAGCACCTATATGATTCCCGCGACGCACGACCGCTACGAGCGTCTCTCCATGCTCTCGGAAGCCATCAAGGCCGTCTATGCAAGCGTCTTCTACCAGAACAGCAAGGACTACATGACGGCCACCAGCAATGTCATCGACCAAGAGAAGATGGCGGTCATCCTGCAAGAAGTGGTGGGCGAGGAGCACAACGGACGCTTCTATCCCATCATCAGCGGTGTGGCGAGAAGCATCAACTATTATCCTATCGGCGACGAGAAAGCCGAAGAGGGCACCGTCTCGCTGGCAATGGGCTTAGGAAAATACATCGTTGATGGCGGCACCAGCCTGCGCGTCTGCCCCGCACATCCGCACCAAATCCTGCAGATGAGTGAGATGGAGATTGCCCTTCGCGACACACAGACGCACTTCCTGGCGCTTCGGGCAGAGAGCTCGAAGGAGGCAGGAGAGATCAGCGTCAACGATGGCTTCAATCTCATCAAGGTGCCTGTCCGCGAGGCAGACGGCGACGGCACGCTGCAATGGATATGCTCCACCTATGACCCGATGGACCAGTGTATCTACGACGGCTTCTACGAGGGACGCAACCGCAAGATTATCTCCTTCGCTGGTGTCCTGCAGAACGACATCTTCCCCCTGCCTGAGCTAATGCAAAAGGTGCTCAAGTATGGGCAAGACGAGATGAAGCGCCCCGTCGAGATAGAGTTTGCGGTCAACCTTCATGCCGACCGGACCGGCGAGTTCTGCCTCTTGCAGATTCGTCCGATGGTGGACAACCGAATGGAGCTCGACGAAGACCTCACCGCCATCCCCGACGAGGACTGCCTCCTGCGTTCTCACAGCGCAATCGGACACGGCATCTACACCGACATACAGGACATCGTTTATGTCAAGACCGAAGGCTACACGCCATCCAACAATCCAGCCATCGCCGAAGAGATAGAGAAGATAAACAGGAAGACCCTAAACCAGCCCACAGCCCCTGCCAGCCCCCTCCCCGCTCCCCCTTTGGGGGAGGGCCTCAGAAGCAAAGAGGCTCGCAGCTTGGACACTCCCCCAAAGGGGGAGCAGGAGGGGGCTGGCGGAGCTTCCTACCTCCTCATCGGTCCCGGCCGTTGGGGAAGTTCCGACCCTTGGCTCGGCATACCCGTGAAGTGGTCGCAAATCAGTGCCGCACAGGTCATCGTGGAGGCAGGATTGGACAGCTTCCAGGTTGACCCCTCCCAGGGCACTCACTTCTTCCAGAACCTCACCTCGCTTGGCGTATGCTACCTCACCATCAATGCCTTCCGAGGCGACGGCATCTACCGGCAGGAAGTTCTCGACAAGCTGCCTGCCGTCCAAGAGACAGAGCATGTCCGTCATGTACGCCTGCCCCAGCCCCTCACCATCAAAGTCGATGGCTGCAAGAAAGAGGCTGTGGTGCTTACAGAAGTAAAGAACTAAGAAAATAGAGACTGTCGGAATAATTCTTCATCTTTCATTCTTCGTTCTTCATTTCTTTTTCGTACCTTTGCATCATCAACAAGCAAAACTATTCACCCAAAAGCTGCACCGCATGGATACTCGAACAACTAAAGGCAAAGTCATCGACCCTGTGAACTTTACGCCCCTCACCGTACAAGGCATTCTGCCCAAGGAGTTCGCCTTGGAATTAGTGCGGCGCTACAAGGAGATCATTGCTCCGCGTTTCGACCCTGCGATGAAGGTCATGATGTTTGGCTCCTATGCCAAAGACTGCCCCAACGAATGGAGCGACATTGACGTGGCCGTCATTGTTCCCAAGATAGAGGAAGGCACATGGTTCGACATGTCTGTTTTACTAAACAAAGATGTGGACAAAGTGAGCCTATACCTTGAGCCAATCCTTCTCGAAAGTGGCGAAGACTCGCCCATCTATCGCGAAGTGATGCGAACAGGCGTGGCAGTATAAATATAATATAGGAAAGTAACATCACCTATGGATTTCTTCAATACGATTAGCGACTGGCTGTGGACCTACATTGTCATCACGATGCTTGTGGGCTGCGCGCTCTATTTCACCTGGAACCTGCGGGCTGTGCAGTTCACGATGTTGCCGACGATGCTTCGCAACCTCTTCAAACCTGCCAGCGAGAGCAGCGAGAGTTTTGGAAAACTTAAGGTTTCGTCCTTTCAGGCCTTTGCCATCAGTCTTTCGTCGAGAGTGGGGACGGGCAATTTGGCAGGTGTGGCGAGTGCCATCTTTGTTGGTGGTCCTGGAGCGGTCTTCTGGATGTGGGTGATGGCGCTGCTCGGAGCAGCCACAGCCTTCATGGAGGCAACTTTGGCTCAGCTCTTCAAGCGGAGAGGCAAGGAGAGTTTCTACGGCGGTCCCGCCTACTACATGAAGTACGGCCTGAAGCGCCCCTGGATGGGTATCCTCTTTGCGCTGCTCATCATCTATGGCTTCGGACTTGCCAACCAGCTTGTGCAGAGCAACACGCTTTGCGATGCCATCGGCGAAGCTTTCAAAGTCTCACCTTCTTATGTTGCCGTCGGGCTTGCCTTGATGACGCTCGTCATCATCTTCGGCGGCATCCACCGCATCGCCCGTTTCTGCGCGACAATCGTGCCCATAATGGCTTTCGGCTATATTCTCCTGGCGCTCTACATCCTCATCGCCAACATCACGGAGATTCCCGCCATGCTGAGCCTCATCGTCCGCAGCGCTTTCGGATGGGAACAAGCAGCTGGCGGAGCAGTTGGTATCGCCATCATGCAAGGTGTGAAGCGAGGCCTCTTCTCGAACGAGGCGGGCGAGGGAAGTGCCCCGAATGCCGCAGCCACAGCCACTATTCCGCATCCCGTGATGCAAGGTCTGCTGCAGAGTCTGGGTGTCTTCACGGACACGCTCGTCATCTGCACCTGCACCGCCTTCATCATTCTACTGAGCGGGCTCTATTCGGAAGGCAGCGACGGCATTATCCTCACGCGTCATGCGATGGACTACCACTTAGGCAGCTTCGGGGCTTGGTTCCTCACGGCCGCCATTTTCCTCTTTGCCTACAGCACCATCATCGCCAACTATTTCTACGGCGAGACGAATGTCCGCTACATCAGCGAGAAGCCCTGGGCGATTGCCCTGTTCCGTGTGCTGAGCGGCGGCGTGGTGCTCATGGGCGGCTTCATGACGCTTCAGGAAGCGTGGAGCATCGTGGACCTCGCAATGGCGCTGATGACTATCCTCAATCTCATCGCGGTCTGCCTCTTGAGTCGCTACGCTTTTCGACTCATGAAAGACTTCAAGGAGCAACTTCGCAAAGGGACGAAAGAGCCCGCCTTCAACCCCGACCTCTTCCCCGAAGCAGACCTTGAAGGCTGGAGATAGGTGCGCAAGGCTGAATTGCAGCACGCAGATTTGGTAAATAATCTTTACAAAAAATCGACCTCCGAAGTGCTGTGTTGACCGACACCTCAGGGGTTGTTTTCCAACGCCGCACGCGGCGATGGCCATCGCCGCGTGCGGCGTTTGTAATTTCCCCGTGCGGAGATGCCCGATTCCGCAGGCGGAATTTGGCAGAAATCCTTGCGGAATATATCCATACAGCCTTTGCGGATTACACTTTCTTTGCCCTCCGTTTCAGAATACCTCTTCGGAAACCATTGATTTCAGTAGGAAACTCGATTTAAGGCCATATTTTTCGTTTAGGGTAGAAAAGTGCCACAAGAGGAAAAACAAGCCGCCAGAGAGCGTTCGCCAGAGAAAATTCTTTACAAAACAGCGAGGTCCGGTTTTGAACCCTTTGAGGAGTCCTCACTCCTACCCCATCCTCCAGACGAACACGACACACCTTTGGTTTGCTATTGAACCACGCTGCGTTTTATAGCAAAATGTATCAAGATTAGTTATTTTGATTGAGTTATTTTGTTCCTTTACCATTTTTTTTGTAAATTTGCAAGGCAAACTCATCCAGCATTGGAGTACCTTTTTAATTTGACCGGTCTGTATATCATAACAAATGTATGGCCGAATGAGGGTGTACTTCTTCGCAAAAAGGTGAGGCTTTGGTCAAACAGTAAAATGCGAACGGACAAATGGTAAATTACATCGATTGCTTCATCCCTTGGCAGAGCGACGAACAGGTCGGGGGAACACTGGAGAACCTGAAGGCTGACGAGAATGTGCAGAGCGTGAACTTCCTGCGGGAAGAGGGTCCGGGCAATACCCGAACCATCAAGCGCATTGCCGAGACAGCCACTGCTCCCTATACATTATTATATACCAAGTACGACACCTTGCAGCTCGGCTATCATGCCCTGACCAGATGGCTCACCATCGCCGAGGACAGCCAGGCGCTGATGATGTATAGCGACCATTACAGACCCTCTCCCAGCCTCTCCCTTGCAGGGAAAGGAGCAGATACCAACAAACCCGTTGAGGGGGATAAAGTAACTACTCCTCTCCCTGCAAGGGAGAGGTCGGGAGAGGGTCCGGCCCTTGAAGCGGTTCCCTTAATCGACTACCAACTTGGCTCCGTCCGCGATGACTTCCAGATGGGTTCGGTACTGCTCTTCCGTACGGAGGTGCTGAAGGAATATGCCGCGCAGGAGAACCTGCACAACTATCAGTTCGCTGCGCTCTACGACCTTCGCCTCTTCATCAGCCGCAAGCAGTTACCCCTCCACATCGACGAGTTCCTCTATACCGAGGTGGAGCACGACACGAGGCTGAGCGGGCAGAAGCAGTTCGACTATGTCGATCCGCGCAACCGCAGCCGACAGGTGGAGATGGAGCGGGCTTGCACTCGGCATCTACGGGCCCTCAACGCCTATCTGCACGGCGACGAGTACGACGAGGTGAACCTCTCGGAAGGCGAGTTTGCCGTCGAGGCATCCGTCATCATCCCCGTCCGCAACCGCGAGCGCACCATAGAAGACGCCATCCGCTCTGCCCTCACACAGGAGACATCGTTCCCCTTCAATGTCATCGTCATCGACAACCACTCCACCGACGGCACAACAGAGAAGATAAAGACCCTCTCTAACTCCCCCTTAAAGGGGGAGGACACTGGACAGAAAGTCTCCCCTTTAAGGGGAGATTTAGAGGGGTCTCTCATTCATCTCATCCCCGACCGCAACGACCTCGGCATCGGCGGCTGCTGGAACACGGCCGTGCACCATCCGCAAGTGGGGCGCTTCGTGGTGCAGCTCGACAGCGACGACCTCTACTCCTCGCCCCACACCTTGCAGCGCATGGTGGACGCGTTCTATGCCGAAGGTGCTGCGATGGTGATTGGCTCCTACCGTATGTGCGACTTCCAGCTCAACACGCTGCCGCCCGGCCTCATCGACCATCGCGAATGGACACTCCAGAATGGTCGCAACAACGCCCTGCGCATCAACGGCCTCGGCGCGCCTCGTGCCTTCTTCACACCCGTCTTGAGAGAGCTGCAGATACCGAACACAAGCTATGGCGAGGACTATGCGCTGGGCCTCATGATAAGCCGCCGCTACCGCATCGGCCGCATCTTCGACGAAGTGTATCTCTGCCGTCGATGGGAAGGCAACAGCGACGCTGCCCTCAGCCAAGACAAGATCAACAAGAACAACGCCTACAAGGACCACCTGCGCACCCTCGAGATTAAGGCTCGCCAGCAGCTCAACCTGCTCTGGCAGCACAAAGTGACGTCCGAGGAGATTGAGGCCTTCTTCCAAAAGGAACTGCAGGAATGGCCCGAGGCTGCCGAGCGATACAAAGCGCTGGAGGAAGGCGTTAAGACAAAGGAACTGCCCCTTGGCGAGACGGCTCTTGCTGCCCAATTCAACCCAGCCCGCATCGTCTCTACAGGCGCAGCCATCGACAAGAAGAGCATCAGCGAACGCCCGTGCTTCCTTTGCGACAACAACCGGCCAAAGGAGCAGCACAAACTGATGACGGAGAAGCATTATCAGATTCTCGTCAACCCCTACCCCATCCTGCCGCAGCACTTCACCATCCCCATGCGGCGGCATACGCCTCAAAGCATCTACAGCAGCTTCGGCACGCTTCGTCGGATGGCTTGGAACATGCCGAAGCATATCGTCTTCTACAACGGTCCGCTTTGCGGCGCGTCGTGCCCCGACCACATGCATCTGCAGGCAGGAAGCCGCGGCATCGTGCCTCTGGAGCGCGACTGGACGATGTATGAGAAGGGGCTGCGGAAGCTCTATCCCCTGACGGGCGAACAGATGGCGTCGATGGAGGAAGCAGGCAATGTGGGCAATCGCATGGGACTTTATCTCCTGGAGGGTTACGCGTGTCCGGTCTTCGTGATTCGCAGCCTGCCAGCCGAGAGCGACAGCCTCCTCTGCCAGCGTGTCTATAAGGCTCTGCCCATCGTTGGCGACGAGACCGAGCCTCGCTTGAACATCGTCTGCTGGCGTGAGAAAGGAACTGCAAGCCGGCCTGACGAAATCGTCACCCTCATCTTCCCTCGCAGCAAGCACCGCCCCGACTGCTATTATGCAGAAGGCAAGGAGCAACTCTTGATAAGCCCGGGAGCCCTCGACATGTGCGGCCTCTTCATCACGCCTCGTGAGCAGGACTTCGAGGCGCTGACAGCAGAGAAAGCAGCAGACATCCTCAGGGAAGTGACGCTGAGCGAAGAAGAGCTGATGCCCATCATCGCCAGCCTCTCCCCAACCCTCTCCCAAGAAGAGGGAGAAAAGCTGCAGCAATCCACCTCTCCTTTGGAGGGGAAGGAGGAGGCTTCCGTATCCGTCGGCATCATGAAGGATACAGTCATTCGCTTCTGCATGAACAACATCTATGCAGCCAAAGGCAACGAGGTCATGGGCGAGCAGACGGCAGAATACACCGAAGGCGGCATCCGTTGGAAAGACAATGTCTATCAGGAGCTGACCTTCCGTCCTCAGGAAGATGCGGCGTCGTTCACGCTTCACGGCGTCACCATCGGACAGAAGTTCCATTGGGAGCGACAGGAATCGCAGACCTTCAGCGGCATCCTCAAGCTCGTGGTCGATGAGGACAAGATTGTGGCCATCAACATCCTGCCCGTCGAGGACTACCTGACGAGCGTCATCAGCAGCGAGATGAAGAGCAGTTGTTCGCTCGAGTTCCTGAAGGCAGCCGCAGTCATCAGCCGCAGTTGGCTCTTCGCCCAGATGCAGCGTCGCCAGGAAAGGGCAGGCCAGCCGGCGCCTTTCTTCTCCTTTGTCAAGGGAGAGGGCGAGAGCATCCGCTGGTACGACCGTGAGGACCACACCATCTTCGACGTCTGTGCCGACGACCATTGCCAGCGCTACCAGGGCATCACGAGGGCAAGCAATCCGCAGGTCGCAGAAGCCGTGAACGCCACTCGAGGGCAAGTCCTGATGTACGACGGCAAGGTTTGCGACACGCGCTTCGGCAAGTGCTGCGGCGGCCAGACCAACGAGTATCAGTACTGCTGGGAGAACATCGAGGTGCCTTATTTGCGCTCCGTCAAAGACCCGTTCTGCAACACGAACGACACACAGATACTTCGTCAGGTCCTCAACGACTACGACCTCGAGACGCACGACTTCTACGAATGGACGGAAGAGCTGATGCAAGAGGAGGTGCACGACCGTATCTGCAAGCACCTGAAGATGGAGCTGGGGCCGATTCTCGCGATGGAAATCGTGGAGAAGGGACCTGGCGGACACATCAGCAAGCTGCGCATTGTGGGCAAGGAGAAGTCGTTCGTCGTGGGCAAGGAACTCGAGATACGCCGCATGCTCAGCACCTCAACCCTCAAGAGCAGCGCCTTCACCGTCGAGACGAAGGATGTGAGAGGCGGCATCCCCGGTCGCTTCATCCTTCACGGTCGCGGCTGGGGCCACGGCGTCGGACTCTGCCAAATCGGTGCCGCCGTGATGGGCGAGCAAGGCTACAGCTACAAACAAATACTGGGGCATTATTATACGGACGCAGAGATCAAGCCTCTCTCCTGAATCATGAACCTCTACATCTTTAATCCAGAGAACGATATGGCGCTTGCCGACGGGCATCCGGGCTACACACCGCCTGCTCAGATACAGCAGATGCGGCGCGAGCTGTGGTGGCTGCCGCAGTGGTGGGCAGAGGAGGACGATATCGTATGGAACGGCGAGGACAGATTGACATTGGAGGACGATACGCGCATCCTCCCTTGGGGATGGAGCCCAGCCCTCTGCCATCAGTTGAAGCAGGCTGGGGTGCAGGAATCGTTGCTACCCCCGGCGGAGAAGCTTGAGCACATCCGCCAGCTCTCGCACAGACAGACGGCTGTTTCCCTTTTGCAGGAGCTACGCGACGAGCTCCCTCTCGACGGACATATCGCCGGCGAGAGCACACTTTGCCATAATATCGAAGAAGCAGAAGATGCGGTGGGAAGATATGGCGATGCCATCATGAAGTCGCCTTGGAGCAGCAGCGGCAGGGGTATTAGAAAAGTCCCTGGACCAATCGGACCCTCTCCCAGCCTCTCCCTTGTAAGGAGAGGAGCAGATAGCCAAAGAGACATTGAGGGAACTGATGTAACCACTCCTCTCCCTATAAGGGAGAGGCTGGGAGAGGGTCTGAAGGCTTGGGCAAAGCGCATTCTGAAGGCTCAGGGCAGCATCGTCGTAGAGCGGTTCCTGCATAAGGTGACCGACTTCGCCCTGGAGTTCTGGCTCGATGGCAAAGGCGGGGTTGAGTACAGAGGGCTTTCCCTCTTCTACACCAACGAACGCGGCGCGTATCTGGGCAACTGGGTGGCGCCCGAGGGACAGAAGCTCGCGTGGCTGGCGCAATACATTCCCTTGCAATATCTTCAGGACATCAGGAAGTGGTGGGAGGAGCGCCTGAGCCGTTTCGACTACGCTGGTCCCGTGGGCATCGACATGATGCTGTCCGAGGAAGGCATTTGCCCGTGCATCGAGGTCAACTGGCGCTGGACGATGGGACTCGTCTCTTGTCTTGTAGCCGAGCAAGGCCGCTACGGACGCATGGTGGTGGAGTACATTTATGGCCATTATTCAGCCGAGGTTGAAGCCTTCGGAGGCTGAGGTCGGAAAGGCCCCCATAGGACCCTTCCAAACGCCGGCTGCGGCGATGCCCAACGCCGCAGCCGGGGATTGCCATCGCCGCACGCGGGGATTGCCATCGCCGCAGGCGGCGTTTGGAAGCCCCGCAGAGGGCATTCCCCAACCCCACCTAAGCAATTGATAATCAAAGATTAACACGCACATAGCTTCCTGCTTCGAAAAATCCTGTTCGCCCGAAAAGCAAACCATCGGCCCTCATTCGCTATCATCCATCTTCTTTGATGCCTTAACACAAAAGCGCAGAGCAATTTTCAATCTTCAATCTTCTATACTTCATTTTTCAACATTTCTCCGTACCTTTGACATAGGTCGAAAGTATTTCCGCTCGACAATAAAAAGAAAAACTCCCCTTTTTCCTTTGTATTGTCCTCGCTTATTCGTACCTTTGACATGCGTCGAAAGTACTTCCGCTCGACAATAAAAAGAAAAACTCCCCTTTTCCTTTGTATTGTCCTCGCTTATTCGTACCTTTGCACACACATATATAATATAATAATATGAACCGCAGAGAATTCCTTCAGCGTTCCGGCTTGCTTGCCGGAGCAGCCTATTTGGGTTCGCCAGCACTTGCTGAGACAATTGCCACTTTGGGCGAGCCCAACCTCGTAATCGGCATCGTGAGCGACATCCATCTGCGTGGCGCAGACACAGCCGCGACGTTCATCCACACCTTGGAATACTTCCGCAGTCAAAAGGTGGACGGCGTCATCATCGCCGGCGACATGGCCGACCAGGGACTCCTGCCGCAGCTGCAAGTGGTGGCGGATGCTTGGTTCCAGGTCTTCCCCAACAACAAAGGCATCGATGGGAAAGAGACGGCTCAGCTCTTCATCTACGGCAACCACGATGTGGAGGCCTACACCTGGGGCGGCACCATCAGCAGTGTCGGGGCAGAGACGGCGCAAGCGCAAGGCATCGGCCGACAGGCTGCCGCTGCTTGGAAGCAATGCTTCAAGGAAGACTATCAGCCCATCTGGATGAAGACCATCAAGGGCTATCACTTCATCGGTGCGCATTGGGAGAACCAGAACCACATCTCGGGACTGGCCGACTTCCTCGAGGAACACAATTCCGAGCTGACAGCCGACGGGAAACCCTTCTTCTATATCCAACACCCTCACCCCAAGGACACTTGCAACTGCGCTTGGGCTTGGGGCAGAGACGACGGCACGGTGACAAGATTGCTCAGCAATTATCCCAATGCCATCGCGTTCTCAGGCCACTCGCACTCGCCGCTCGACGACGACCGCGACCTCTGGCAAGGCAGCTTCACCAGCATCGGAACCTCGTCGCTCAAGTATCTCTACCCGATGCCCGCTCGCGAAAACACCTATCAGGACGACTGGTCGGCCAAACCGCCTTCGCAGATGCCGAAGATGAACCCGTCGGACGGCCGTCAGGGAATGGTGATGCGCGTCTATGACTCGGCTATCACATTCGAGAAGCGCGAGTTTGTCTATGACGAACCCATCGGCGAGGCTTGGTATCTGCCCTGGCCCATCTCGGCAACACAGCCGCTCTCCTTCGAGAATCGCGCCAAGACAGCAGCAGTGCCGCAGTTCCCTGCAGGCACAAAGGCCACCGTCACGGCTGGCAATGGCAGCGACCGCTACGGCGTTTCGCAGAAGCAGGTGACGGTTCACTTCCCGACCGTCCTGAAGAAGAACGCCGGCGTGCGTGCCTTCGACTACGAGGTGCAGATAGAGTACGACTGGCTCGACGTTCGCCACATTGCCACAACAAAGCGCGTCTTCTCGCCCAAGTGCTACCTCGGCGAGAACAAGGAAGAAGGCGAAGTCATCTGCGTCTATGGCGAGGGCGAACTGCCCAAAGACTTTGCCTACCGCTTTGCCATCCGCCCCTGCAACTGCTTCGGCAGCAAGGGCAACCCTATCTATACGGATTGGATAGACAGCAGCTTCCAGTCGCTCACCGCGTCGCTCTCGCTCAACAAGCAGTTCTATCGCACAGGCGAGAGCATCCGAGCAACCTTCAGCGGCGTTCCTGTCGGCACGGAAGCATGGCTCGGCATCTACGCCAAAGGCAAAAAGCCAGGCACAAACGACAAGGCCGACACCTACAAATATACTGAAGTGGCAGCAGGCACGCTGAGCCTCAGCCTCACGGAACCCGGCGAATACTTTGCCGTGCTCTTCCAGGACGGCGGCTACACAGAGTGCTCGCCACGCATTCCTCTCTTTGTCACCTCGCGGGCATACAACCCCGAGAACTTCTCCATGCAGACCGACAAACCCGTCTATAACGTGGGCGACGCCATCGTCATAACGCTCGCGAATGCTCCCAACATCAGCAAAGATTGGGTGGGCATCTATCAGGCCGACATCGTGCCGAAGGACGCGAAGTGCCCCACTTGGCTCTACAACAACAAGGTGAACGGCTCGCTCACGCTCAACGTTAGCGGCACGAGAAACTGGACGGCACCCCTGCCCGAAGGCGACTACTTCGTGGGTTACTTCATGGCGGACGGCTACGAGGAACCCTTCCCACGCCAGTATTTCTCCATCAAAAGCAAGAGCGACAGCGTTTCGGCTCCCTCCGAGGAGAGAGAAGGCAGCCACCTCATCTATCGCCTCGACGGCACTCGTACTGCAAGCATGCAAGAGCCAGGGCTCTACATAAAGGACGGCAAGAAAATCCTAGTTAACACATAATACAAGATAAGACATGAATAACGTTGAATCAATCTTTGCAGCAAAGCTGCTGGGCGTAAAAGCCATCAAGTTACAGCCAAGCAATCCCTTCACATGGGCAAGCGGCTGGAAAAGTCCCTTCTATTGCGACAACCGCAAGACGCTCTCCTTCCCCGACCTGCGCAGTTTCGTCAAGGTGGAGCTCACGCGACTCGTCATGGAGCAGTTCCCCGAGGCAGAAGGCGTGGCCGGCGTTGCCACAGGAGCCATTGCACAAGGTGCTTTGGTGGCCGACGCGCTCTCTCTTCCCTTTGCTTATGTCCGCAGCAAGCCTAAAGACCACGGAATGGAGAACCTCATCGAAGGCGAACTTAGGGCCGGCATGAAGGTCGTGGTGGTCGAGGACCTTATCAGCACAGGCGGCAGCAGCCTCAAGGCTGTCGAGGCGCTCAGGAAAGCAGGCTGTGAAGTAGTGGGCATGGTGGCGTCCTACACCTATGGCTTCCCCGTTGCAGAAGAAGCCTTCAAGGCAGCTGGCGTCAAGCTCCTCACCCTTACAAACTACGAAGCCGTTGTGGCTGAAGCCCTCAAGACGGGCTACATCAAGGAGGAAGACGTTGCCACTCTCCACGAATGGCGCAAAGACCCTGCAAACTGGAAGGCTCCTCTCTAACTTCCTACCAAAGGGGAGGATATAAATGGTAAATGGTTAAATGATTAAATGGTAAATGCGAGATGACAGAATACAAAAGCGAAGTAAAGAAGATATACGCTCCCATCGGACGCGTCTATGAGCGATTGGCAGACCTCAACAACTTGGCTGTCATTCAGCAAGGCCTCGACAATCCTGAGGCGATGGAACGCATCAAGCAGCAGGCGGGCGACAAGGTGACACCTGAACAACTGGAGCAAGTTGTCGAGAAGTTGCGCTCGTTGCAGTTCGACACAGATTCCGTTTCCGGTCAGACGCCAATAGGCACTGCCACGCTCCGCATCATAGAGCGCGAGCCGGACAAGACCATCAAGTTTGCAGCGGAAGGGGTTCCTATGGCCGCCAACATGTGGATTCAGCTCCTGCCAAACGGCGAGAACGAGTGTGCAATGCGCCTCACCCTCAAAGCCGACCTCAACTTCTTCATCCGCCAAATGGTTGGCAAGAAGCTCGAGCAGGGCGTCGATGGTTTGGCACAAATGCTGGCAAGCCTGCCATACTGAGAAAAGGTTAAGAAGTGAAAAGGTGTAAAACCTTTCAACTCTTTAACCTTTTAACTTTTCAACCTTTTAACTTTTCATCTTTTATATGAAGCTTTGGGACAAAGGATATGAGCCGACGGCGGAGATAGAGCGCTTCACCGTTGGTCGCGACCGAGAGATGGATATGTATCTGGCTGAGGCCGATGTGCTTGGTTCGATGGCACACATCACGATGCTCGAGAGCATTGGTCTTCTCGAGAAAGACGAACTGCAGGCCCTGCTGACAGAACTGCGGAACATCCTTGCGGAGATACACGAGGGACGGTTCGTCATCGAGGAAGGCATCGAGGATGTTCACTCGCAGGTCGAGCTGATGCTGACAAGAAAACTGGGCGATATCGGCAAGAAGATACATTCTGGCCGCAGCCGCAACGACCAAGTGCTGGTCGACCTCAAGCTATTCATCCGCAAGCAACTGCGGCTTGTGGCTGAGGACGTGAGGAATCTCTTCTGCGAATTGCAGCAGCAAAGCGAGCGCTACAAGGACGTGCTGATGCCTGGCTATACGCATCTGCAAGTGGCGATGCCCAGCAGCTTCGGCCTTTGGTTGGGAGCCTATGCGGAAAGCTTGGTCGATGACCTCGTCTTCCTGCAGGCAGCCTATCGCATCACCAACCGCAACCCGCTCGGCTCTGCTGCTGGTTATGGCTCGTCGTTCCCCTTGAACAGGACGATGACGACCGAGTTGCTGGGCTTTGACTCCCTTGACTATAACGTGGTCTATGCTCAGATGGGGCGCGGCAAGACGGAGCGCAACGTGGCCTTCGCCCTGGCAGGCATAGCAGGCACCGTCAGCAAACTTGCCTTCGACGCCTGCCTCTTCAACAGCCAGAACTTCGGCTTCATCAAGTTGCCGAAGGAGTGCACAACGGGCTCGAGCATCATGCCGCACAAGAAGAACCCCGATGTCTTCGAGCTGACGCGTGCCAAGTGCAACAAGCTCCAAGCTCTGCCTCAGCAGGTCACGCTCATCATGAACAACCTGCCGAGCGGCTATTTCCGCGACCTGCAAATCATCAAGGAGGTCTTCCTGCCTGCTTTCCAGGAGCTGAGAGAGTGCCTGCAGATGGCCGCCTACATCATCGCTCGGCTCGAGGTGAACGAGCACATCCTCGACGACCCACGCTACGACCTCATGTTCTCCGTGGAGGAAGTCAGCCGTCTGGCCGGCGAAGGCATGCCTTTCCGCGATGCCTACAAGAAGGTCGGGCTCGACATCGAGGCAGGCAAGTTCGTTCCCCGAAAGGAGGTGCACCACACACACGAAGGCAGCATCGGCAACCTCTGCACAAAGGAGATTGCAGCCCTTATGCAACATGTCTGGGACGGCTTCCATTTCGAGAAGGCAATAGAGGCAGAAAAAGAATTGATTAAACATGACTAAGTTCAACATACAAAAAGCCTCCCTTTGGGGATGCCTGATGGGGGCTGCCCTTTTGCTTTTCTCCTGCAAAGACGGCGAGGTCAGCAACAAGTACTGCAACATGCGGGCACGAATGACAGTAGAGAATGTCATCCAGGCACCCGTACTATACACTTGTTGCGAGAGCATGGGCGAGTATTGCATCGTCAAGAACGACGGACAGAAGTTTGTCTTTACCGACGCCACAGGACACTCATCCTACATCAACAACCTCGCCATCAACGGTTATGGCGGCTTCTATCTTGGCTTGAGCGGCTTCATCGTGGGCAAGCTCACCATTCCCGAGATGGGTGAGGACTTTGTGAAAGTCGTATGCTTCGACCTCGCCTGCTCCAACTGCTATCAGAACTACAATATTACGAAGAACCTGGTGCTGAAGACGAGTGGCTACGTCAAATGCAACAGTTGCGGACGCACCTATAACCTGAACGACTGCGGCACTATCTCCGACGGCCCGGCTGGTCGCAATCTCTTCCGCTACAGAGTCAGCTATGTCGGATATGCCCTCATCATCAATAATGGATAATTCAAAACTAAAACTTATAGCATTTATGAAACATTTCTGTACAGTAATCGCCGTGTTGCTGACCTGCTTCGGGATGAGCATTCGGGCACAAGTGAACATCAATGTCAATGTGGCACAAAAGGGCATCGAGATAAGCCCGACACTCTACGGCATCTTCTATGAAGACATCAATTACGCTTCTGATGGCGGCCTCTATGCCGAGCTGATAAGGAACCGCTCCTTTGAGTTCGATACTGAAAAGCCTGAGCATTGGAAGGCGGAGGGTGCCAACATCAGTCTTGCCACCGAGGGTTTGCTCAACGAGAAGCAAGGCCACGCCCTGAAGGTGGAGGCCGCACAGCCCAATGCCGGCATCAGCAACGAAGGTTACTGGGGCATCAATGCTGTGGCAGGGACGCAGTATAAGCTGTCGTTCTGGGTAAAGCCTCTATTAGGGAAGACCGGAACCTTAAAGGCATCACTCCAGAGCAGGGAAGGCAAGATGCTGGGCGAAACGCTTATCACGAACAAACTCACTAAGGGCTGGCAGAAGGTTTCGGCCACCATCGTGGCTGAGGCTTCCGACCCTCAGGCCGTCTTCCATCTTCAGTTCGAGAAGCCAAGCACTGTGCTCCTTGATGTAGTGAGCCTCTTCCCGCCCACCTTCAAGGGCCGCGAGAACGGCTGTCGCATCGACCTGGCGGAAAAGCTACAGGCTTTGAAACCCGCCTTCATGCGTTTCCCCGGCGGCTGTTATGTTGAGGGCAACCACAAACCAGAGAACGCCTATCACTGGGAACGCACCGTCGGCCCCATCGAACGCCGTCCTGGCCACATGAATGCCAACTGGGGCTATCCCACGACCGACGGCCTCGGCTTCCACGAGTTCCTGCAGCTTGCCGAGGACCTTGGGGCGAAGCCGCTCTATGTGGTGAACATCGGCATCTGGCACGGCGGTTGCACGCCTCTGAATGAGTTGCAGCCCTGGATTGACGAGTGCCTGGGCGCTTTGGAATATGCCAACGGTCCCGTCACGAGTCACTATGGCAAGATGCGTGCCGACAATGGGCACCCCGAGCCATTCAACATTGCCTACATCGAGATTGGCAACGAGAACTACAACTATCACATGGAGAACAACTCGGACCAGAGCGACCACTATCCGGAGCGCTTCCGTATGTTCTACGACGCCATCAAGGCCCGCTTCCCGGAGGTGCAATGCATCGGTAATGTGGAGTCATGGGGGACTGACTATCCCAAGTGGCGCAACAGCAATCCCGTCGATATCCTCGACGAGCACTACTACCGCAACCCTGCGTGGTTCGTTAACCAGTATCACCGCTTCGACAACTACGACCGCCGCGGTCCCATCATCTATCCCGGCGAGTATGCTGTCACACAAGGCTACGGCACCACGGGCAACATGAATGCAGCTATGGGCGAGGCCGTCTTCATGATGGGTATGGAGAACAACGCCGACATTGTCCGCATGAGCAGCTATGCACCCATCTTCGTGAACGAGAACGGCATCCAGTGGCGGCCCGACATGATCCGCTTCAACAGCGGCCAGTCCTTCGGCACGCCAAGCTATTGGGTGCAGCAGCTCTTCCCGAATCATGTGGGCAACAGAGTCGTGAAGAGCGACCTGCAATGGAACATCCCGCAGAAGAAACAGGAGACCGTAACGCCGGTGAGCATCGGTGTGGCCACCTGGAAGACGCAGTCCAGCTATCGCAATCCGCAGCTCATCATAGAGGGAGCGGAAGTTCCCCTTTCCAGTATGAGACAATGGAAGGAGGGCAATCAGCTTCCCAAGTTCCAAGGCAAGTGGAGCACGAATGCCGAGGGCATCCTCAGCCAAACAAGCAATGCCGAAGAGCCTATGATGGTATGCCCCGAGACCTTTACCGCCAAGCGCTACACCTATAAGGTGCAGGCCAGGAAAGACGGTGGAGCAGAAGCCTTCATGATTGTCTTCAACTACATTGACGAAAGGAACTTCGACTGGCTCAACCTCGGCGGATGGGGCAACTCGAGAACCTCCGTCGAGACCACCATGAGCGGAAACCGCAACACGCTCGAGGGTGCGCACAGCGACAGCTACGAGACTGGCCGCTGGTACAACATACAGCTCGATGTGGACGGGGAGGACATCACTGCTTCCGTCGATGGCAAGGAGGTCTATAAGGGCAAGAAGAAATCCACAGCGCTGTATGGCGTCTATGCCAACAGCACGCTCGACGAGAAGACGAACACGCTCTACACAAAGGTTGTGAACCTCTGCGACTCAGGCACCACAGGCAGCATCGAGCTTTCGGGCGGTACGGCCCAAGAGGCAACGATGGTAAGGCTGGTTGGTATGTCGGGCGACGACGAGAACACCATGCAGTACCCCGACAACATCGTGCCGCGTCCCGCAAAGGTACAGACAGCAGACGGAGGGCGCAAGCTCACCTTCGACGTCGCTCCCTTCAGCGTAAACATCATCACGACGAAGCTTAGGTAATAAGCCTTCACCGCTCCCTGTAAAAGACGTCGCGGCGTCCGGAGTTCATCGCTCCGGCATGCTATATTCTTAAAACGCAAGCTGCAAATATAGAAACGCAGCTTGCGTTTGTTCTGTCGCAACTTGCGGACCTACATACGCAACCTGCAGCACAAGAATCCCGCACTACGAGAGGAAAAAGGCGAAGGGCGAGGATGGGTTTTGCAGCATGGATAAAGGGTTGATGTCTACTGCTCGACCACCATCCGGCGAACGACGATGTCCTCCAGGGGACGGTCGTTCTTGTCTGTCTCGACACCCTGAATGGCTTTGACCACCTCCATGCCCTCGATGACTTCGCCAAAGACGGTGTACTGGCCGTCGAGGTGAGGTGTGCCGCCTCGCATGTAATAGTCGTCCACCATCTGCGGCGTGAGCTCGATGCCCTTCTCCTCCAGCATGGCCCGCACCTTTTTCATGTCGGCAGCGGCCTGCTTCTTGCCATAGACGATGTAGAACTGGCAGCCGCTGCTCTCCATTTGGGGATTGACGTCGTCGGGTTCTCTTGCTGCTGCCAAAGCACCCCGCCAATGGTAGAGATACGGCAGGCAGAACTCCGCAGGGATGGTGTAGCCCACTTCCCCTTCACCCAGCAACTGTCCGGGCTCAGCGTTCTTGCTGTCGGGGTCGCCGCCCTGAATCATGAAGTTCTTGATGCAGCGATGGAAGAGCGTGCCGTTGTAGAAGCCTTCTTTGGCAAGCTTCATGAAGTTCTTGGTGTGCAGCGGCGTGTCGTCGGAAAGAGCGACACGGATGTTGCCGACGCTCGTCTCGATGCGTACGATGTGGCGTTTCTCCTTTTTCTTTCCTTCGAGAGAAAGTGTTCCCAAGCAAAGGAAAGCGATGATGATAAGTAAGATTCTATGTTTCATGTATGTCTGATGATGTTTGCCACCTCTTCGGCGCATTGCCTTACATTATAGAATCGCTCCGCAAGAGCCCGGCCTCGCCTGCCCATCGCCTCGGCCTCGTCGGGATGGCTCGCGATGTAGCGCAGCTTCTCCACCCAGCCCCGGACGTCGCCCACCTCGAGCCAGAAGCCGCAGCCCTCAGCCTCGATGTCCATCGGCATCTGCGGATTGCGGGTGCACAGGATGGGAAGGCCGAGCGCCAGTGCCTCGACGACGGTCGTCAGCCCCACCGTATAGTTGCTCCGCTGGCAGCAGATGCAGACGCAGCGGCTTCGGGCAACATACTGCGCTATCTCGTGCGGAATGGGTCGGTCGCCGTAGTGCAGATCGATGTTCGCCTGCTTGCCGGCAAGGAGAGGTTCGAAGTACGACTGCCGCTTCTTCTCTGCAAAGAGCGTCAAAGGCAAACCCGTCTCGTGGAAAGCCTGTATTAGGGTCTCGAAGTCCCTGAGTTCCTTGCCTGTCGAGATAAAAGCCGTTCCGTCAGGTCGGGAGTTGGTCTTCTGTAGGCTGTCATAATACTCAAGGTCGGCTCCCCAATGCACCATGCTCATGCGGCGCGTGTCGGCTTTCGCAGAGAGGAGACTGTCCTGCATGAGTTTCTCGGAGAAGAATATCATGTGGTCCATCCCTCGATAGAAAAGGCGGGCAAAGGCCTCTCGGAGCGGGTTCTTCGCCTTGACGACGGGCTGGTGATGCCACACGACGATGGGGTGCCTGTAAAGCCTCAACGCCCGAAGCAGGATGACGGGCTCGATGCCGAGGCTGTGCGTGGCATAGAGCACATCGTAGCGCTTGCGGCATGTCAGCACTTTCCACGAGGCGACCAGCATGTCTCGCAGCCGCTTGTAGGTGTGCCTCTGATGGTGCCAGACCACATCGATGCCGTAATCGCCCAGTTGCAAAGCGCCATAGAGGAAGTGCGAAGGGAAGGTTCCCTGCTTCCACTCACGAACAATTCGCTCGGTGTCTTGGGTATGATAGAAGTACGCAGTCATTTCTCTTTACTTTCCCCTTTCCACCTTCCACTCAGCCAAGGCACGCGTTCCACATAGGGAACGGCCAGAAAGCAAAGCACGAAGGTGATAACGAGTATGATGATGAGGTCGGGAATGCTCTTGCGAAAGGGATGGCCGAGCAATATGCTGGCGTAAGCATAGCTGAGGACTATGGGGTAGTGCATCACGAAGAAGACCATGCTGTGCTCGCCGATGTAGTTAATCACAGGCACCCGAGGCGTGGGCAACGACAGCAGGATGCCGGAAATGCCAAGCAAGGAGAGGGGCATGATGAGCAGCACTTGCCAGAACGGTCCTACCCAATGGTTCGTCTTCATCTCATACTCGCCGTGTAAGTAGATGTTGGCAAAGACAAAGCCAACGAAGAGCAAGGCGCTGACAAGGAGCGCCCACGGCTTCGGCGTCTTGTCGAGGACATGATGCCAAACCTTGCCTATGTAAAAGAAAAAGGTGCCGCAGAACACGTTGTTCATGAAGAACCACAGCGGGTTTCCCTGCTTGAAGAGCCAATAACCGATGGCAGGGAAGAGCAGCACTACCCAATGGAGGTATCGGACGCGCTCGATGAAGTGCATGAGGACGTAGGTCGCGAAGAACGACAACAGGAACCAAAGGGGTCCGTTTCCGAAGGTGAGACCGCTCTCGAGCCAGGTGAAGGTCTGCACTTTCCCTATTGCCTTCGCTATCCCTTCCGGGAAGAGGCACAACCAGAAAAAGGCCAGGACAAAGCCGATGACGCCCCAGGAAAGATAGGGCACAAAGAGCCGTCTGACACGATCCCGCAGGTAAGGAAGCGTTTCGCCTGTAATGCCTTTGTTGAAATAGCCTGCTTTGAAGAAAAAGAGGCTCATGAAGAAGAACGTCCAAGCCATCGTTTCCTTCCACCAAGGCGTACCGCGAAGCTGTGTCTGGCAGATGGCGTGAAGCGTCACCATACGCAGGATGCACAGTCCGCAAAGCAGGTCGAAAGCATTGTTGCGCGTCTTCATTCAATTCTTCCCTCTTAATTCTTAATTTTTAATTTAACCAAATAGTATATGGCCTCACGCATGATTTTCGCCCCGCTCAGCCACATGATGCCGCCATAAAGCACGGCAGCGATGATGATGCGACTCAGCAAAAGCAACCACAGGTTCCCGATTCCCCTGGTGAGCCACCAGGTCAAGGCAAGCACCACGAGGGTGAAGACAAGGAACGGCATGACGTCGCGCAACGCATCGGCAAACGAGAGGCCTGTCAGGCGCCAGGCAAACCACTGCCAGATGATGAGCCAGGCGATGTTGAGGGCTACGAAGTAGATGACCATCGGCAGGAATCCATAAGGATAAAGCAGGATGAGACCAGCCCAGACGGCAAGGCACTGGCCCACCGTACAAGCCATGTTGACATCGCTCCGCCCGCGGCTGATGGTGAGATTGCTGTAGAGCGTGGTAATCGGCACAAAGGCTCCGTGCAGGCAAAGCAGGGAGAGAATCAAGCCGCTCTCGCGCCACTTCTCGCCTCCTGCAATCAGGATGAACTCCTGCGCCACAAGGCCGAGGCCGAGCATGGCAGGGAAACTGACGAAGCAGACGAAGCGAAGCATCTTGCGGAACACATGCCGATAGCGCCCGATGTCGTCCGTAACCTGTGCCAGCGTGGGCTGAGCGACGCTCGTCACCATGCTGTTGATGGTGCCCGACGCCATATCGTTCCACTTCTTGGCGTTGGTATAGATGCCGGCCGTGTGGTCGCCGAAGAACTTGCCAAGGAGGACAGAGAAGGCGTGAAGGTTGCAGATGTTCACAATGTTGGTGAGCATCAGCTTGCTGCTGAAGCCGAACATCTGCCATGCAGGCTTTAGGTTGAAGCGGAGCGTCGGCCTCCAAGGCGAGAAGAACCAGGCCATAAGCTGTGTGATGAGGACAAAGCAGACGGCTTGTGTCACGATAGCCCAATAGGCAAAGCCCTTGACAGCCATCGCGATGCCGACAAGGCCGGAGAGGAGCATGGCCGTGATGGAGCAGATGCTGGTCTGCCGAACCATCAAATGCCCGAAAAGATAGGCCCTCTGCACCGTGCCGAGACCGGACAGGAGGAAGCCGAGGAAGAGCACACGGGCCAGCGGAATCAGCTCGGGCTGCTCGTAGAAATCAGCGATGAGAGGCGCACAAAACCAGAGGATGACATAGAGCGAGGCGCTGACCAGGAGGTTGAACCAAAAGACGGCATTGTACTCCTCGTGGGTCGGCTCGCGACGATTGCAGAGCGCCGCCATGAAGCCGCTCTCCTGCAGGGCGTTGGCGAGGGCGGCGAAGATGTTGAGCATCGCCACCTTGCCGTAGTCGTTGGGCGTGAGGTAGCGCAGCAGAACCAGCCCGAAGACAGCAGCTATCAGCTGCATCAGGCCGTTCGAAAAGCCGCCCCAAAGCATCCCGCCGGCAGTCCTTTGCTTCAATGATTTCTGCTCCATCGCTCTATCTTTTGGGGTTTAGTGAATTTTATGGACGACGCATGCATTTGACTTCGCATAATCTGCAATTTGCCCTGCAAAGGTACGAAAAAGCGGACAATAAACAAAAGCTTTGGCTTTTTATCTTGTTGTGGAAACTTCGAATGCGTTCACTTTCTGCTTACAAAGGCTTGGAAAAGAGCGGACATCGCACAAATCAGATTGTCACGCTTTTTGGCATATTTCTTTCTTTTTGCTATTTCGAAAACAAACGCAAAGTGCGGCAGTTTTGGGCGGAAAACGCCTGATTAGGCATCGCCGCAGGCGAGGATTTCCAACGCCGCACGCGGGGATGACCATCGCCGCACGCGGCGTTTGGAATTTCCCCACGCGACGATTACAGATTTCTTATGCCGAAAATGGCGATTTTTGCGATGAAATGGGCTGTTTTTGCAATGTAGAGTTGACAATTCAGCACTTTCCGACAGAAAACGCGGTTTGTAACCCTTTCTGTTTCAGCCGAAAGCGTTTTAAGCCATTTTCTTCGAAAAAATGAGTAAAACTATGGTCGAAAACATTTTCGGCGTTTCTGGAGCATCATCCAAAAACCAAAAAGAAAGCGATTTTCCGTTTTTGCTTTCATATTGTCAAATCACACTCCCTACGACACAATACATTAAAATTATATAAAAACTTGCAAGGACGAATAAGTTTGACTACCTTTGCACGGGAAATAAACACACGCAACAACCAAACACGCAAAACCAAACGATTATGAACAACCAGGAATTCAACTATCAGGACCTGTCTGCGAACCAACAGTTGGAAATGTCTGAGGCATTTCCCATCCTTATGCGAAAGGTATATGTCTGGATGACACTTGCCCTCGCCATCACCGGTATGACGGCCTATTATGTGGCAACCAACGAAACCCTGCTGAATGCAATACTCGGCAACCAAGTGCTGTTTTGGGGACTTCTCATTGCAGAATTTGGCTTGGTGTTCGGCGTGAGTGCCGCCATCAACCGCCTGTCGGCAGTGACAGCCACGCTGCTCTTCATCCTCTACTCCATCATCAACGGCGCCACCCTGTCCGTCATCTTCCTTATCTACGAGTTGAGTTCGATTGCGACCGTCTTCTTCATCACAGCCGGCACGTTCGGCACGATGGCTCTGATAGGCTACACCACCAAGGTTGACCTGTCGTCGATGGGGAAAATCCTCATGATGGCTCTCATCGGACTGATAATCGCCACCTTTGTCAACATATTCGTCAAGAGCGATGGCCTGACCATGATACTGAGTTATGTGGGCGTCGTCATCTTTGTAGGGCTGACGGCTTGGGACTCGCAAAAGATCAAGCACATGCTGATGATGGCCCCCGATGCCGGAGAAGCCGGTCAGAAGTTGGCACTTTTAGGTGCGCTGACGCTCTACCTCGACTTCGTCAACCTGTTCATTTACCTGCTCCGCATCTTCGGCAAAAGGCGGTAGAAATTGAAAATTGAACGCTAAAGATTGGAAGATTGTCGTCCAAACTTAATAATCGACAATTTTTCCCCTTTCAATTTTTCTGCTTTCAAAAATTTTTTCGTACCTTTGTGCCCGCAATTTAATACACATGGCAATAAAGTTTCAGTATAATAAAACCTCGTTGCAGCAGATTGAGAAGGCTCTGAAGATGCGCCAACGCACCCTTCCCATCATCAAAAGCAAGGAGACAGCGCTGCGACTGGAGGTAAAGAAAAGCAAGGAAGAGGCCGACGAACTGGAGCAAAAACTGCGAAGTCAAATCGAGGGATACGAAAGGATGTATGCCCTTTGGGGTGAGTTCGACACTTCGCTCGTCAGCTTGGACGACGTGAAGTTGAGCGTCAAGAAGATTGCCGGCGTCAGGGTTCCCGTACTCGACAACATCAGCCTCAAGGTGAAACCCTTCGGTTTGTTCAGCGCCCCGAAGTGGTACTTCGACGGAATCAGGCTCCTGCAGGGGCTTGCGAAGACTGCCGTAGAACGCGAATTCGTCTTTGCAAAGCTGCACCTCCTGGATCATGCACGTAAGAAGACGACTCAGAAGGTCAACCTCTTCGAGAAAGTTCAAATCCCTGGTTATCAGGAGGCAGTGCGTAAGATTAAGCGTTTCATGGAGGACGAGGAAAACCTCAGCAAGTCGTCGCAGAAGATTCTGAAGTCACTTCAGGAGAAGAGAAAGGAGGCTATCGCATGATTGAAAGAATGAAGAAGCTCACCTTCCTGGTGACCGCGAAGGAATATGACGAGTTCATCGACGGCCTGCGGGAGCAAGGCGTGGTGCATGTCCAGCAGTTGAAGCAGGGACAGACCAGCCCGGCTCTGCAAAAGGCGCTCGATGAAAGAGTCCGCTATCAGCAGGCGATTGACTATCTCGACATCTCGCTCAAGGCCTACAGCCCCCTCCAAACCTCCCCAAAGGGAGGCTTACAGGAGAACCTCGCCCTGAAGGGAACCGAAGGAGACCACCTGTTGGAGTTCGTCGAGACGCTTAAGACCGAGGAGGTCAGCATTCGCCACACGATAGACGAGGCAGAGAAGAACATCCAGAAGCTAGAGCCGTGGGGCAACTTCGACTGGGGGAAGATAAAGGAACTCCAGGAAAAGACGGGCATGCAGGTGTATTTCTATGCCTGCGGAGCCAAGTCGTTCCAGCAGGAATGGGCTGAGAAGTATTTCGCCACTCCTGTCGACGAATACCGCAAACGCACGTACTTCCTGGCATTCTCCGAGGAGGAGCCGGACATCAAGGCTGAGCGTCTTGAGCTGCCAAGCGGCTCGCTCGACCAATATAAGAAGGAGGCAGAAGAAGCCAAAGCTGCCCTCCAGCAGAATCACGACACGACTTGTGAGGTCGCACGGCAGTACAGAGATGCACTCGAAGCAGGCCTGAAGCAGGCTCAAGGCGAGATTCAACTGCGACAAGTGGAGCTTTCGGACGAGAGTATCGCTGACGGAGTGGTGCGACTCATGGTGGGTTGGACGCTCGAGGAAAAGGCAGAAGGACTCACCAAATGGCTCGACGAGAAGCAAGTCTATTATGAGCTCGAGGACCCGGCCTACGAGGACGATGTGCCCATCAAGATAAAGAACGACGGCTACACCAGCCTCTTCGAGCCCATCCTGCGTATGTACTCGCTCCCCAACTATCACGACATCGACCCGAGCCTCTTCTTCGCTCCGTTCTTCATGCTCTTCTTCGGACTCTGTCTGGGCGACGGCGGCTACGGACTCATCGTGCTGCTCGGCGGCATCTATCTCGCCATGAAGGGCAACGATGAGACCAAGAAATACGGACGCCTCGGCATCTGGCTGGGCTTGGCGACGCTTGTATGCGGTCTGCTCACAGGCACCGTCTTCGGTATCGACCTGACAAAACAGGACTGGGCATTCTTGGCACCAGTCAAGCCCTACTTCCTCAACGACAATGGCATAGGCCCGCTCTTCGGATACTCGCCTATGATGGTCATCTCCGTCATTATCGGTCTTGTGCAAGTCCTCTTGGGAATGGTGCTCAAGGCATGTAAGGCGTGGAAGAACTACGGCTTCGGCTATTCCATAGGCACCTTCTCGTGGGTGGTGGCGCTGCTCTCGGCAATCGCCCTCTTCGGCTTGCCCGCCTGCGGAGTCGCCCTGCCACAAGGGCTCGTCTATGCACTCTACGGACTCATCGCGATTAGCGTCGTCGGCATATTCCTCTATAATAATCCGTCGGCCTACAAGAACCCGATACTCGGTCCGCTGTTGAACATCGGCGGAGGCGTCTGGGCAACTTACGGCATGGCGACGGGCTTGTTGGGCGACTTGTTGAGCTATATCCGCCTCTTCGCCCTTGGATTGACGGGCGGCGTGCTTGGAGGCGTGTTCAACGCCCTTGCCTTCGACCTCACTTCCAGCCTGCCGTGGTTCATCCGCTGGCTGCCGATGGTGCTCATCCTGCTTGCAGGTCACGGCATCACCTTCGCGCTGAGCATGATAAGCGCATTCGTTCATCCGATGCGACTCACGTTCGTCGAATTCTTCAAGAACGCCGATTTCAGCGGCGGCGGCAAGGAGTACACACCATTTAGGAAAGTTCAAAGTTAAACATAAACCAATAACAATTAACAAACCCTCATAAGGCATTGTTCATCATCTATAACCTCGCAAGCAAAGCCAAAACAGCACATAAATAATAATATAAGGTTGCGAAGCCTCGCCAAGCATTGCGCGATTGTGAATTATGAACTCTGAATTATGAATTAAAACACAAAACTTTATGGAAATCTTATTAGCGTATCTGGGTATTGCACTGTGTGTAGCCCTCTCTGGAATTGGTAGTGCTTACGGCGTAACCATTTGTGGTAATGCAGCAATTGGTGCTTTCAAGAAGAACCCCACAGCAAGCGGCTCCTACATGGGCTTGGCTGCTCTGCCTTCTTCACAGGGTCTGTATGGTTTCGTCGGCTTCTTCATGCTCAACAACAAAGTGACTCCCGACCTCGCAATGCCTGCTGCTTGTGCTATCTTCGGCGTAGGTCTGGCTCTCGGCCTCGTGGCTCTCTTCAGCGCAATCCGTCAGGCAAAGGTCTGCGCAAACGGCATCAGCGCCATCGGTGCCGGCCACAATGCCTTCGGTACCACTATGGTATTGGCCGTCTTCCCTGAGCTCTATGCCATCCTCGGCTTGCTCGTGCTCATCCTGACTGCTAACGCACTCTAAAAGACCCCCTCCAGCTCCCCCTTAATGGGGAGGACAAATAACAAATGATTAAACGGTAAATAACAAGATGAAACCAACATTATTTCTCCTTGCTGCAGGTATGGGCAGCCGTTATGGCGGCCTGAAGCAGCTCGACACGCTGGGTCCTCAGGGACAGAGCATCATGGACTATAGCATCTACGATGCCATCCAGGCCGGCTTCGGCAAGATTGTATGGGTTATCCGTCGCGACTTCGAAGAACAGTTCCGCACGCAGATCCTCGCGAAGTACGAGGGGCATGTGCCCTGCGAACTCTGCTTCCAGAGTCTCGACGCACTTCCCGAAGGCTTCACGGTGCCTGAAGGTCGCCAGAAGCCTTGGGGCACCAACCACGCCGTCCTCATGGGTAAGGACGTCATCAAGGAGCCCTTTGCAGTCCTCAACTGCGACGACTTCTATGACCGCGACGCATTCCGTGTGATGGCGAAGTTCCTGAGCGAGCTTCCCGAGGGCAGCAAAGGCAAGTACGCCATGGTGGGCTTCCGCGTGGACAACACGCTGAGCGAAAGCGGCACCGTCAGCCGCGGCATCTGCGAGAACGACGAGAAGACGCACTTGCTCACGGGCGTCGTAGAGCGCACGAAGATAGAGCGTCGCAACGGCGTCGTGCAGTATCTCGACGATAACGGTGAAGACTGGGTCAGCATTCCCGACACCACGCCCGTCAGCATGAACTTCTGGGGATTCACGCCCGACTACTTCGACTACAGCGAAGCCTATTTCAAGACTTTCCTCTCCGACCCGAGGAATCAGGCCAACCTCAAGAGCGAGTTCTTCATTCCTCTGATGGTGGACCATCTCATCAAGACAGGTCAGGCCACTTGCGAGGTGCTCGACACGACCAGCAAATGGTTCGGCGTCACCTATCCCGAGGACCGTCCCGAGGTTGTGGCAAAGCTTGCTGCGCTTCACGAAGCAGGTCAGTATCCCGCACAAATGTTCTAAATACAAATCTGGCCTCACTCTCATTCCGAGGGTGAGGCCAGTTTGTTCTTATTCAGCATACTGATTCTGAGGCGCTTAGGGAACGCCAAAACGCCCCATAAGGGGGTAAATTCCGACCCACGGAAGGTGGTACAACAGCTGATAATAAATCGTATTTTTGCTCATGAAACGCTTTGCCTTTTCCTTCATCCTGTCTCTGTTTGCCTTGATGACCATGGCACAGAGCCTCACGGACGACACCCGTCGCATCCGCGAAGAGTTCCAGGACCGCAAGTTCGGCATCTTTCTCCATTGGGGCATCTACTCCATGCTGGCCGACGGCGAATGGGTGATGCACAACCGTCACCTCGACCGCGACGAGTACGCCAAGCTTGCCGGAGGCTTCTACCCTTCCCGCTTCGACGCCCGCGAATGGACAAAGCTCTTCAAGGAGGCTGGCGCTCAGTACGTCACCTTCACCAGCCGCCACCACGACGGTTTCTCGATGTGGGCAACGAAGGCAAGCCCTTACAACATCGTGGATGCCACTCCCTTCAAGCGCGACATCATCGGCGAGCTTTCGCAGGCTTGCAGGGAGCAAGACCTCAAACTCCACTTCTACTACAGCCACATGGACTGGCAGCGCACGGACTACCCGACGGGAGCTTGCCAGAACTGCCCGCACGACCCTTCGACCACAAATTGGGACACTTATTATGCCTTCATGAACCGTCAGTTGACTGAGCTTCTGACGAACTACGGCCCCATTGGCGCCATTTGGTTCGACGGCATGTGGGACCACAAGGAGAAAGAGTTCGACTGGCGGCTCGAAGAACAGTATGCCCTCATCAAACGCTTGCAGCCCACCTGCCTCATCGGCAACAACCATCACGGCTCACCCATCGGCCTCGAGGACTTTCAGCTCTTCGAGCAAGACCTGCCAGGACAAAACACCGCTGGCTTCTCCGGCGAGCAGAAGGTCTCGCAGCTTCCCCTGGAGACCTGCATGACGATGAACAACACGTGGGGCTACAGCATCACCGACAAGAACTATAAAGATGGCAATGAACTCATTCGCCGGCTCGTCACAGCAGCAGGCCTGAACGCCAACTTCCTGCTCAACATCGGCCCGCGCCCCGACGGGAAACTGCCCGATCAGGCCGTCAAGATACTGAAGCACATCGGTTCCTTCATGCAGTTCAACGGCTCAAGCATCTACGGCACCCGAGGCGGCTGCGTTCCTCCTCAGAGTTGGGGCGTCACGACACAAAAGGGGAACACACTCTATATACATATATTAAATAAGGTAGAGGACGGGCAAATCTTCCTGCCCCTCACAGGACAGAAGCTCGCGAAGGTCGAGAAATTCGCTGGCGGAACGAAGCTCACCTTCAAGCGCGAGAAGGAAGGCTACCGCATCTTCCTGCCCGCAGAGCCCTGCATTGTTGACTACATACTGCGGGCAACACTAAGGACCCCCTAACCTCCTTGGGGAATTAACAGAAACTCGTCAAACCGTAAATTGGCATCATGTATATCATCGGCATCGCCGGCGGCACAGGCTCCGGCAAGACAACAGTCGTAAAGAAGATTATCGAGACATTGCCCACAGACCGTGTGGCGCTCATCCCGCAGGACTCTTACTACAACGACACCACGCACCTCACGCCCGAAGAGCGGAAGCGCATCAACTTCGACCATCCGGACGCCTTCGACTGGAAGCTGCTCACACAACAGATACAGGCGCTGAGGGAAGGCAAAAGCATCGAGCAGCCCACCTACAGCTACCTCATCAGCAACCGCCTGCCCGAGACCGTGCACATCGAGCCTTGTGAGGTCATCATCATCGAGGGCATCATGGCCTTGTGGAAGAAGCAGCTGCGCGACCTCATGGACTTGAAGATATTCGTCGATGCCGACCCCGACGAGCGACTCATTCGCGTCATCCAGCGAGACACGGTAGAGCGCGGACGCACCACTCAGATGGTGCTCGACCGTTATCGCGATGTCCTGAAGCCGATGCACGAGGAGTTCATAGAGCCCACGAAGCGCTATGCCGACCTCATCATCCCGCAGGGAGGCAACAATCAGCAGGCCATCGAGATCATGCGCACCTATATTATACATCGCATCAAACCTTGAAGACCCACCTTCTTCTTCTTTTTCTCCTGGTCTCCTGCACAGCCAAACAAGAGAAAGACACGTCCGTTCTCTTCGCGACTGATGCTGAGGAGGCAGACACTTTGCAGTATTACGACCTGCACGAGATACAGGCCAGCGGCACGATTATCGCGGGAACCCTGAGCGGGCCGGACACCTACTATGAGTATCACGGCAATGGGATGGGCCTGCAATACAAGCTTGCCGAGGCTTTTGCGCAGAGCATCGGCGTGGTCCTGCAAATGGAAATCTCCCCCGACACCGCGTCTCTCTTGAGGAAACTGGAGGCTGGAGAAATTGACTTCATTGCCCTCGAGATGCCGAAGTGGCAGGTTCGCGACAATGAATCCCTGCTGAAAAAGGCGATTGCGGAGTGGTGGCAGCCCGAACGCGTCAAGCAAATCGAGAGCACAGCCAGCAATACGACGGTTACCGTCCGACGCCACATGCGCCCAGTCATGCAGGATGCCGCCCACGGCATCATCTCGGCATACGACGACCTCTTTCGCAAATATAGCAGTTCCGCCGGCTGGGATTGGCGACTTCTGGCAGCCATGTGTTATCAGGAGTCAGGCTTCGACCCCAATGCCGTCTCGTCGATGGGGGCGATGGGGCTCATGCAGTTGATGCCCTCCACAGCCGACGCCATGGGAATTCCCTCGGACAAACGCTTCGACCCGGAGCAGAACATCGCGGCTTCGGCACGCTACATCAGAAAGGTCAGCCAGTCGTTCTCGGACATCAAGGATGGAGAGGAGCGTACCCGCTTCACGCTGGCCGCCTATAATGGAGGTGTAGGGCATGTTCAGGACGCACAGACTCTGGCCCGAAAGAACGGGCGGAACCACCAGGTTTGGCAGGAAGTGGCGCCTTTTATCCTGCGCCTTTCCGAGCCACGATACTACCGAGACCCAGACGTCCTTAACGGCTACATGCGTGGAAGCGAGACGGAGGCATACGTCCGCCTCATCATGTCGCGATGGAACCAGTATCGCGGCAGCGCCCGTTCCTACAGCAGCGGCAGCACGCCGGCGCCAGCCAGGAAGAGCCTCCAAGACGGCGAATACAAGAGTGTCGTCAAGCCAGCCGAGGAATGGACGCCAGAGGAGTGAGGATTTTCCACACACCCAATTGCCCTACCCCACACGCTTTCTTTTCAAACATAGCACGCTTAGTTCATTGTTGCATCATGATGCAGCAATTGATTATTCATGATGCAGCAATTGATTTATCATGATGCAGCAACGAACTCCACTGGCGGCGTTGAGCGACAGGACTGGCCGGAACGGGTCATCCGACATGGGAGAATGGGTTTTGCCATGTGTTAGCCCTACTTATTCGTACCTTGGCCTTCGGCCGAGCTGCATCTGCGCTCGACAATAAAAACAAAATAAAAAACATTGGTGTCCGGTAAAAATATTTCATCATCTCCTGCACCCTCCCAACCATCGGCATATAGAGCAAAATGTGATTGGCAGGGGCTTGGGACGCCCCAAAGGGGCAGAAAGATGTCAGCCCAGGGCAGCGCCCTGGGTATTGAAATGCCGCGGCAGATGACGCTCTGTAAGAGCAAAAGCACTAAAACACATATCTTTTGCCCCTTTAGGGCGCATTCTACCGTTGCACCATAAACCCAGGGCGCTGCCCTGGGCTGACATCTTAATGGCCTTTCAGGCCGAATTTACCGGACACCAATAAATAAAAACCATTTTGCTTTGTATTGTGCCCAATTATTTGTAACTTTGCAAAGCAATTATACACAAACACTTCAACCATTATGACAAGAAGACTCTTTTCCGTGCTGTTGGCGGCGTTTGCTTTCGGCACACTTTGCCTTATGGCTCAGGACTTTGACCCCAATCAAGGTTACCGCCTGGAGATTGGCGACGGCCTTGCTCTCGACAACCAGAACGGCACCATCACTTTCTCGCCCGTCAACAAGAAATCGCAGACGCAGGTGTGGCGCATCGTGAAGTCCGACAGGCAGGGCTATCATTGCCTTTACAGCCCGAGTGCCGAGGTGGCTCTCGACAACGGCAATCACGGCACGAGAGAGGGCGAGGTGCTCAGTTGGGAACTGAATCCCGGAAACCCCAACCAGCAGTGGCTCATCGAGAAGAGTGGCGAAGAGACATGCGTCCTGACCTGCGCTGCAGGCGGCCTCAAGCTCGGCTACAACGACAATTGCCAGCCTGGAGGACATGTCTGGCAGATGAAGGCCACCAACGCCGACAACTTTGTCCAATGGCGACTCGTCAAGACGAACCTCAAGATAGAGGCCAAGAGCACAGCCGCAAAGTCGAAGAATGACTGGGAAAACGAGGCCATCTTCGGCATCAACAAAGAGCCCGGACGCGCTACTATGTTGCTCTATGCCAACGAGAAAGAGATGAAGAACGACGCTGCATACCAGCAACCCTGGCTCCATCCGAACTCCTCCCTCAGGTTGCTGCTGAACGGACAATGGCAGTTCAATTGGGTTCCGAAACCCGAAGACCGCCCGGTCAACTTCTATAAGACGAACTTCGACGCTTCTTCGTGGAAGACCATTCCCGTGCCTTCCTGCTGGGAGATGCAGGGATATGGCACACCCATCTACACGAATGTAACCTATCCCTTTAGGAATCAGCCGCCTTTCATCAGGGGTCAGGAGGGATATACGGTCTTGAAGGAACCCAATGCGGTTGGCAGTTATCGCCGCACCATCACGGTGCCCGCATCGTGGAACGGCAGAGAGATCTACCTCCACTTCAACGGCATCTACAGCGCAGCCTATGTGTGGGTGAACGGACAGAAGGTGGGCTACACCCAAGGACCGAACAACGATAGCGAGTTCGATGTGACAAAATACATCAAGCCGGGCATCGAGAACCTCGTCTGTGTTGAGGTCTATCGCTGGAGCGACGGCTCGTACATCGAAGACCAGGACATGTTCCGCATGAGCGGCATACATCGCGATGTCTATCTCGAAGCACGTCAGAAACTGCATGTGCAGGATGTCCGTCTCCGCTCAACGATAGGCGGACGCGGTCGCAGAGGCGGTCAGGAGTCAACAGTCAACGGTCAATGGAAACCCAGCCGCGCCTTCCTCGGCATCGACATTGCCCTGCAGAACCTCGGCAAGAAGGCAGATGCCCGCATCGACGTAGAGCTTGTGAACCCCGCAGGCAAAACCGTTCAGACAGCCATCCTGCAAGTCAGCGGCATAGAGAACGGCAAGAAGGACGCTCAGCTCAACCTCGAAGTGCAAGACCCGGAGCTTTGGACAGCCGAGACGCCCAACCTCTACACCGTCAACATCAGCGTGGGCGGCGACGTCTATACGCAGAAATATGGCTTCAGGAAGATTGAAAACCGAGGCGGACAGGTGTTCATCAACGGAAAGCGCGTAATGTTCAAGGGCGCCGACCGACACGACACGCACCCCATCTACGGCAAGGCCGTGCCGGTGGAAAGCATGATAGAGGACATCCTCCTGATGAAACGCTACAACCTCAACACGGTTCGCACCAGCCACTATCCTAATGATCCGCGCATGTATGCCCTGTATGATTACTACGGCATCTATGTGATGGACGAGGCCGACGTGGAGTGTCACGGCAACCACAGCCTGTCGAAGAACCCGAAATGGGAGGGGATGTATGTTGACAGACAAGTGCGTATGGTGCTTCGCGACCGCAATCATCCCAGCGTCATCTTCTGGAGCATGGGCAACGAATGCGGCGGCGGCAGCAACTTCGTAGCAAGCAAGAAAGCCATACAGGAGCTCGACGACCGCCTCATACACTATCAGGGACAGAACGAGGTTGCAGACATGGACAGCCACATGTACCCCAATGTCAGCCACATGATACGGATGGACCAGAACAAAGACCTGCAGGGACGTCCATACTTCCTCTGCGAATATGCTCACGCCATGGGCAATGCCATCGGCAACCTGCAGGAATACTGGGACTACATAGAGTTCGAGAGCAAGCGCATGATAGGCGGCTGCATCTGGGACTGGGTTGACCAGAGCCTCTGCAAATGGGGAGAACCGACCACAAACATGTACTATGGCGGCGGCTTCGGCGACTATCCCAACGACAACGACTTCTGCTGCAACGGCATCATCACGGCAGACCGTCACGTCACGCCCAAGCTCCTCGAGGTCAAGAAGGTGTATCAGTATGTTGACTTCAAGCTGACGCAAGAGGGCAAGCTCCGCATCCGCAACCGCTATTGCTTCACGCCCCTCAGCGCCTTCACCTTCCATTGGAGCCTGCTTCGCGACGGTCGCATGATAAAGAGCGGCACCACATCGCTGCCCGAAGTACAGCCTGGCGACAGCTGCTTCATCGAGTTGCCCTGCGAAGTGCCTGCGGGAGATGGCCTCTACCATCTTAATCTCTCCCTCCAACTCAAGGAGGCAACGCGCTGGGCAGAGGCTGGGCATGAAGTAGCAGCAGAACAGCTTTTGCTTCGTGACGGCAAGCCCACACTCATGGATGCCGTCAAGGTGGGCGGCAACCTTAAAGTCGAGGAGAATGCTCAGCAAGTAAGCGTCAAGGGCGATGGCTTTGCGTTTGCCGTCAGCAAGCAGAGCGGCGCCGTGACCGAGCTGTTGTATAACGGCAAGCCCATCATCGTGACGGGCGACAAGGTGCCCTTCGGCAACCTCACCTTCAACGGCTTCCGCAGCATCAGCAACGACCGCCGCGGCAACTTCAAGAGCGACATCGTTGCCCCCAAAGTGACGCTGAAGCAGGAAGACAGCGACGCAATCATCAACGTCAAGTATGACGTCAAGTCAGGCCGCGAGAATCGGACCACCATACCGGTCGAGACAACATATACTATATATAATGACGGCAGCATTGGCGTCAAGAGTAACTTCGGCAACGAAAGCAATCAGGACTTCAGCAGGCTTGGCCTCATCATGGCTCTCGAGCCGCGCCTCGGCAATGTGCAGTGGCTGGGCCGCGGCCCTCACGAGAACTATCCCGACCGCAAGACCTCGGCATTCATGGGCGTGTGGGACGGCACGGTGAACGGCATGACTGAGGAATACGTCAAGCCTCAAAGCATGGGCGAGCGCTGCGACGCGAAATGGGTGACCTTCACAGACGACAAGGGCGAAGGCGTCCGCTTCCGCACAGGCGGCGCATTCCATTTCAGCGCCCTCCACTACATGGACGAAGAGCTCTGGCAGACGAAGTACAAGCACGAGCTCGGCAAGATTCATCGCCCAGAGATTATCCTGCATCTCGATGCCGCCATGCGTGGCCTCGGCAATGCAAGTTGCGGCCCTGGCCCGCTACAGAAGTATGAACTTCAGGAGAAGAGCTATAGCTACGGCTTCGTCATCGAGCCTGTGAAGTGACAATCAGATTACCCTGATTACCTCGAACACTCAGAATAATCAGAATACTCCGAACACTAAGATTACAATGAAACAGGAAGAACTCTCCCTTGAAGAACAAGTGGAACGCATTCGCAAGAAGCGGGCTGGGCAACACGACAACACCAACATCAGAATGGTGCTCAACACCTTGTTCCTCATCCTGGCAGCCATCGGACTTGCTATGTACTTCTTTGGAAGCGAGAATCATGTGCCGGCCCTCATCGTCATTGCTGCAGGCATGGTGTTCAAGGTAGTAGAATTCATATTGCGCATCATCTAGGCATGATAGAGCACTTAGTTCTTTCTGCACCGCTCTTTGTCTCAGCATTCTGGTCGCTGTGGCTTGGGCTGGACTATATGGCCCGCCCTGACCGCATCACATTGCGACTGTTCCTCTTCATGCTTACCACAGCAGTACTCTACCTCTGCCACTTCATATACTTCAGCATGTCGGGGCATGCGCCGTGGCCTGTGGACATGTTCTACCGCTTCTGCAATCTGGCGGTCTTTCCTCTTTGGCACTTCTTTCTGTGCGAATTGACATTGCATCGCCTGAGCCGCAGAGAGATACTCCTGTGGCTCGCGCCGGCTGTTCTGCTTGTGCCGATACTGCTGGTATGGGATGGTGCGCTGGTAATTGCGAGGATAGTGTTTGCCGTGCAAGTGGTTTTGGTCTTGATACTGGGATGGCGAATGCTGCGCAGATATGAAGCAATTGTGGCCTCATACTATGCCGACACAGAGCCTTACTCGCTGCATGCCCTGCGAGGCCTGCTCCTCTTCCTCTTCCTCACGACGCTGGCCTCGTTTGCCTTAAACTTGCTGGGGCGAGAGCATTTCCTCTCCTCTGTGGCCACGCTGACTGTGCCATCGATGCTCTTCTCGGTCTTCATCTTCATGCTGGGCTATGAATCTGTCCGTCTGCGGCCCATCGTGACAGCCGTACATGAGGAGAACAAAGCAGACATCCGCCTCTCTGTTAACGGAGACGACAGAGAGCAAGACAGAGGTTTGCTGCCCCAGGATGAGGAAGACGAGGCAAGCCACATTGCGCAACTGCAGAGCGAGGTGCTGAAAGCGATGGATGAAGAGAAGCTATACTTGCAGCCCAATCTGAAGATAAGCGATTTAAGCCTACATCTGGGGAGCAACAGGAACTACATCTGGCGTGCGGTAAACGCCGGGCTGGGAGTTTCCTTCTCTGAGCTGGTGAACCGCAGACGCATCGACCACTTCATATACCTTGCCCAACAAAATGGCTTAAGCGATGTGAACGACACATGGCAGAAGTGCGGCTTCACCTCTGCCTCCTCTTTCTATCGTAACTTCAAGCTCTACAAGGGCTGTACGCCAGCCGAATATCTCGCACGCAACACTAAGGGATGAGTATCCGCTTGCCCAACTCCTGAAGGATGGCTTGCCCCCAGAGGATACCGCCCATGACGTGGTCTTCTTCCAGCATCGTGTACTCGACATCCGCTCCGACGGACTGCAGATAGGCATAAAGCTGGTCGGTGCAAGCTCGCGGCACATAGGTATCTTCGCGAGAATGCACAAGACGCACCCGAGCCCGAGGCTTCCAATCATTAGGAATAGCCTTGGACTTCAACACTTCCATCAGCCAACTGTACTTTGGGTTCTCGGGAGAAAAGAAGTCCAACTGCAGATATGTCTGCAAGTCATAGCCGAGCATCGACGTGAGTTCTCCCAGGGGAATATCGCCCTTGCACCACTCCTGGTAATGCTCCAGCAAGTCGCCACGAAACACCTTGGTAAAGTCGAGCCCAAGATGGTCGTAGTAGTTCATGGAATAGATAATGTTGGGCACTATAGAATACTGAGAGTAGCGTGTGTTCAGGAAAGAATTGAAGGCCACCGACGGGTCGTAGGCTCCGCCGCCGCACCACACCTCTTCTACCTTGACGCCGAGTTCTGGGTGCAACGCATAGTGGCGTGCCAATGCCCAGGCTATGCCGCCGCCCAGCGAATAGCCGCCTATGTAAGAAGTGGAAGGCAATTGCCGTCCGTAGGTGTTGCGGATAAGTTCAGCAGCAGCACGGCGCAAGTCGGCAGCCACCACTGCCGAGTTCTCGTGCTGCATGTAGCTGATAGGCAAGGCCTCGGAAGCCCCACACCCTATCAAGTCCGGAATAATGCAAATGTAGCCCATGCAGCCCACTATCGCTTCAAAAGTAAGGGGGTTGCGCGACACACAATTTCTCTTGCTTTTGTTGATGGGCATTACTTCCATGACTCCTCGCGGTGTGCTGCGATTGGGGTAATACACCACGCCTGATGCCGTCACAGGCGAGCCATCGGGAGCTGTGGTGCGATATCGCACACTATGAGCCGTCATATTGCAAGCCACAAGACGCAAGAGAGCGATGTTCTGCTCGGTGTTAGCCCGCTGCTCTTCGGTCATGTTATAGTCCTCATAGAGGAAATCCACAATCTCCTGAAACGTTACAGTCTGGGTGCTTTCCACTCCTTCCAGCACCTGAGGCTCAATAGGAGGCAGTATGCCATCGTTATCGCTGCATGCGATGAGAAAGAACAGCACTGCCAGCGTCGGGAGACGCCGGCAGTACCGATGAATGTCCGAAAGGGAAAACATCATGCTGATGTCTGTATCAGAAGTTGTAGTTCATGCCGAGCAAGATATTGAAGGTATCCACGTCGAAACCGAAGCGGTTGAGCGTCATTCCGCTCTCCTTCTCCTTGCCATGGATGAAGCCCAGGCTGCCCACCTTGGCAGTCAGGGTGATCTTCTTGGAAGCATCGAAGGAGAGTCCCGGACGAATGTTGAGTTCCACAACATTGAGGACGGGATCTTCATCCATTCTATCTTCTAATCCATCGCCGCCGTTCATGCCGACATGTATATAGCCCAGGCTGCCCTCCAGGAAGAACTTCAGTTTGCCTGTCTGCCAGAAGTTGTAGCGAGCATAGGGAGCGAAGCGGAAGCTGTTGAGCTTGGCATAATCATCAGCAGCCACATCAGCTGCGGTGCTGGCAACTGCGTTGACGATGGACTTCAGGTCGTTGAAGTCGATGCCGCCAAAGGCTGCGTAGCCATGTGAATAGCCAACCGATACACCAAGAGACCACTTGTCGCTCAAGTTGTAACCTACCTCGGGCATTACCTTGACGGAAGCGCCGGACTTGCTTTCACCGGCGTTCGACATCTTACTCCATGTGAAGCCAAAGGTTCCACCTACATAGAACTTGCTCTCCTGAGCCTGCATAGCACTTACGCCAG